>BNJV01001771.1_pt1 | contig 89971 bp, 108 predicted proteins | sample 8540591 | NCBI WGS metagenome assembly BNJV01 (sample SAMD00202457, study PRJDB9452) | human saliva metagenome | host: Homo sapiens
CTCATGCCCCTGGCCTTCGGAGCGGTGCAGAACGTCCACTTCTTCAGCTACATCCTGACCTACCAGTTGCGGTACCACGGAGCACGCCGCTGGCCAAGAACGAGGGCAGGCCGAGCTTCGTCAAGGCGGTGCTCTCGGCGCCGACCGACTACGGCCTCATGTGCTTCGCGCTCATGCTGCGCTTCACGCCGACCGTGTTCATGCGTGCGTCTACGGGCTCATGCTGATCGGCTATGCGCTCACGTCGCGCTGGCCCCTGCCCAGGTGGTACCTCGAGCTGCGCGCGGCGCCTGGAGCGCGCCACACTTCGCGAGATCGGTCCGGTTCCGCGTCGAGATCGGTCGTACCCGCCTCGAGATCGGTCCGGTTCCGCGTCGAGATCGGTCGTACCCCAGTGTGGGGTTGTTCTCAGGGTGGGAGTCGTATGCGCCGGCCTCACCTCCGCGGGCCGGCTCCACTGATGCCTGCGTGGCCGGGGGTGGTGGGTGTTGCACACTCGCATGCACTCGGTGTCGGTGGGAACCGCGGAATCATGCGGAACAGCAATGTCGGTAGTGGGCGCGGTCCCTGCTCCCATGTGCAGCATCGAAGACAACCGCACCCACCAGGTACATCAGGCCCCCACACCCCAAACAAGCCACTCACCACAAACTCGAGCCGGAACCGGACCGATCTCGGCACGGGTTACGACCGATCTCGCGTGCCGGAACTGGACCGATCTCGACGCGGAATACGACCGATCTCGCGAAACATCAGTGTTCGCCGGTGCTCCCGGTGAGTCTCAGGATGCTGCGCCCTCGGACAGCAGGTCCTCGACGACTTCGACCATCGCCGTGCGGTAACGCTCGACGCCGAAGCGCTTGGCCGCCTCCGCCGCGCGGTCCGGGCCAGGGTGCGGGCACGTCCGGGATCGGCCGCCAGGCTCAGCAGCGCGTCGGCGAGTGCTCGCGGAGGTCGGGCTCGACGAGCAGTCCGGTCACGCCGTCGGTGACGACTTCGGCCAGTCCCTGCGCCCGAGAGGCCACCAGGGGCGCTCCGCGTGCATCGCCTCGACCGCCGTGTTGCCGAAGGGCTCGACCCGAGAGGGCACGACCACGGCGTCTCGCCGCATAGAGCACCGGCCACGTCGGATGGACATAGCCGAGCAGTTCCACATGACCCGCCAGATCGGGGCGCGCGGCGCGCTCGCGCAGCTGCTCCTCGTACCACTCCGTAACCGGGGAACACCGACCCGCACAGCCTCAAGGAGGCGTTCAGCCCGTCGGCGCGCAGATGGCCCAGCGCCTCCAGGGCGACGTCGACGCCCTTGCGCGGGGAGAGCCTGGCCACCATGGCGATGCGGAAGGCCGCTTGCGGGGAGGCGCTGGCGCAGCGGGGCAGCGGATCCTGCGGCGCGGGGACGCCGTTGTGGACGACCTTGGTGCGTCGTTTCAAGGGAGGCTGCGCGCGCACGAGCGTGTCGCGCGCAGCCTGCGAGTTGACCACGACGCGGGAAGCGGCCAGCAGCGGAGCGTTGAGCCCGGTGCGCACCAGCAGGTTCTGGGTGTCCTCGGCCTCGTGGACGTGGGCGAGCACCGGCACCCCGGCTGCGCGGCCGGCCGGCGCCCACCACGGCAGGGTCACGGTGTTGACCAGGACGAGGTCGGCGTCGTTCGCCTTGATCAGGCCCCGCAGTCGGGCGATCTCCCCGCCGGGCGCGCGCCACCAGTCCGGCGAGTCCGCGGGGCTCATCAGGGGTTTGCGCAGCACGGTGAAGGGCACGATCGCCGCTCGCGCACCGAGGGCCTCGAGCTCGGGCCGCAGCGGCCCGTCGTCGGGCAGAGCGGCATTGACCCGGTGGCCGGCATCGACCAGGGCCCGGATCGTCTCCAGGAGCTGGCGGTCGGAGCCGTAGAGGTCGGGCGAGGGGTGGGCGACCAGGATGGTGCTCATCCGATCACCCCCGCGCGCCTGCCGCTGGGACGGTGATGGGAGGGGCCCTGAGCGGCCAGTCGTCGGGCCAGCGCCTCGTAGCGGTCGGCCACTTCCTCAGTCGTAGAGCCGGGCGCGCTCGAGCGAGAGGCCGCCGCGCTCCAGGTGGGCGGCGGGGTCGGCCTCGCGCAGGCGACCAGGGCGGCGACGTCGTCGGCGTCGGACCAGTAGCGGCCGGCGTCAGGACCTCCCCGGTTGAAGGGCACGTCGAAGGCGTCGACGGCGGTTCCGCGCCGATGGCCCGCAGCAGCGACGGGTTGGTGCCGCCCACGGGTGGCCGTGGTGGTAGATGAGCGCCCCGGCGCAGGCTGGTCGAGCAGCTCCTGGTCCCCGAGATCCGCCCAGGAGCCGTACGCGCGCGTCGGGCCAGGGACTCGATCCGGCGGGTGTGCTCGCATCGGAGTGAGGCGGAGCCGACGCGACGACGAGTGGGCGGCGGGCCGACGAGCGGGTGTAGCCGTCGACGATGACGTCGACGTGGTTCTCGATCTCGAAGCGCGCCACGACCAGGTGGTAGCCGCCCGCCTCCAGGCCCAGTTCGGGCAGCCGGTCGGTGCGCGTGGGCACCTGCAGGGGCTCCGTAGGCGATGAGCTCGGTGGGGCGGAGAGCTCCTGGTCGTAGTGGTCGGCGATGCCCCGGGCGTCGGCGATCAGGGCGTCGAGAGCGGACGGCGGCGGCCTCCGCGGCGCGGTAGTGCGCTGACCGGTCCGGGCCCACTCGCCGCGCTTCCACTCCAGGCCGTCCACATGCGTGGCCACCGGGATGCGGGCGGCGCGCAGTGCGGGCAGGAAGGGCGAGTTGGCGGCGTTGAAGACGAAGGCGACGTCCGGGTGGACTCTCGGCAGCAGGTGCGCGATCGAGGGCCCCGGTATGGGAGAGGGTCTCCAGGCTGCGGCGCCGCATGGCGGCAGCTCGATCTGCGCATGCCTCTGTAGAACCGGGGCGGGGGAGTGGAGGCGTCAGGGATTGCGGGAGTAGACCAGGACGCGGTGGCCCCGGTCAGCCAGGCGGCGGCCGACCTCCTCGATCGCGGTCTCGAAGCCGCCGTAGCGTGCGGGAACGCCGCGGGTCCCGATCATCGCGATTCTCAGGCTCTGGGGGTGGAGACGGTCACGGTGGGCCTTCCGTGGGGCGGGAACGGGATGGTGCGGAAAGGCTATCGCGGCGGTGACGGCAGCGGTGCCGATGGCGGTGACGACGGCGGCGACGACGGTGCGTGCAATGCGAAAAGCGCCTATCCTGCGCCAATGATCAGACCTGTACGTATTGCAGCTCTTGCCCTTCCTGTTCTCCCCATTGCCCTGATCGCCGGCTGCTCCCACTCCAAACCCTCCGACGAGTCCCCTCCGCCACCGCGGAGGCCACCGACTCTCCGGAACCCCCGATCCGACCTCCGTGCCGAGGTTTGACGCCGGCCTCGCCCTCGCCCGCGGCAACCGAGTCGGAGCCTGCGGCAACTGAGGATTCCAACGAGATCCAGCGAATCCGAGGACCAGGGGGCGACGAGCTCCCGGCTCAGGGGCCTCGACCAGGCCGCCGCTCTCGATGATGGTCTGGCTGTGCAGATCGGCGCGCTGAGGGCCACCGATCTCGAGGCCGGCCCCGGTGAGATCGGCGGGTCGGGCATCGTCGTCCCGGTTACTGTGGGGAATTCCACAGGCTCCGACTTGTCCTTGAGTGGACTTGTGGTAACGCTCACGTACGGTGCGGATGCGGTGCCGGCCTCCCCTGTCGATAGCGCATCCGACGCGGTTCCCGCCTCGATCGCACCCGGAGATGCCGTCGTCCTGGAGTACGGATTCGTTGTCCCCGTTGACCAACGCGGCTCCGTCAGTGTCGTCGTCGACTCTGGCGCCGGCTCGCGTGCGGCCGTCTTCCAGGGGAGGCTCCGACGTCCTGATGGCGTTCCAACGGCGTTCTGAACGACACCCTGCTGAGATTCTGAAGAAGTCCTGAAGCCGTTCTGATACTGTCCTGAAGTGCCCCTGAAGCAGTCCTGAAGGCGGCGCTATCGGATGTCGTCTCTTCATAGCTTCCACATAGTCATATCAATGAGGTAACGTCTTCCACATATTCCCGCGTCGTCCTCTCTACCTGGGCAGAGGGCGTCGTTCTTCCCACAACCTGGTTCCCACACAACCAAGGCGCCTGTACCCCAATGGGTGCCGATATCTTGATGGAGCCGCCTCGTGCCTCGTCACTTGCGCACATCGATACCCGCGTTCATTCTGTCTGTCCTCCTGCTCGGCGCCGGCCTGCTTCCGGTATCGAGCGCCAGCGCTGAAGGTTCTAATGGGTCCATGGAGGGCCCGGCGGACCAGCAGGCGCCCATCGACCAGAACAACCCCGACAACCCCGGTGGCCAGAACAACCGTGGCCAGAAGCCGGGCGACCAGAACAATCCCGGCCAGCAGCCCGGCGACCAGAACAACAACGGTCAGAAGCCGGGCGACCAGGGCGGGGACCAGAACAATCCCGGCCAGCAGCCCGGTGACCAGGGCGGCGGCGCGGAGAAGCCGGGCGAGCCGGCCGAACCGACCGGGCCGCAGACGGTCTCCGCGGACGCCCTGCCCACCGCCCAGATCGGTGACGGCGTGGTGTGGGACCAAGAGGTCGTCGGCAACACGGTCTACGTTGCCGGCACCTTCTCCTCCGCGCGTCCCGCGGGCGCGGCCGCTGGTGAGAGCGAGCAGTCGCGCAGCAACCTGATGGCCTACGACATCACCACCGGTGAGCTGCTGGACTGGGCGCCGACCACCGACGGTAATGTGCAGTCCATCACGGCCTCCCCCGATGGCTCCACCCTGTACATCGGGGGCAACTTCACCAAGCTCAACGGCGCCAACACCTACCGCGTGGGCGCGGTCTCGGCGGCCGATGGCTCCCGCCAGCGGCTGGGCCTGGGCACCAACACCGCGGTCAAGGCCGTGGAGGTCTCTGCGGACGGCTCGACCCTCTACATCGGAGGAAGCTTCACCGAGGTCAACTCCCAGCCCCGCTACCGGATGGCCGCCTTCGACCTGGGCTCGCGCACGTTGAAGGACTTCGCCCCCGAGGTCGCCGACTACTCCGTGCAGGCGATCGCAGCCGCACCGGACGGCAATGGCGTGGCCATCGGCGGCAGCTTCAGCTCCGTCAACGGCTCCTCCGAGCCTGGCTATGGCATGGCCATCCTGGAGAACGACGGCAGCGTGCGGAACAATGCAATCAACCCGTGGTGAAGAACGCCGGCAACAAGGCCGCCATCATGAGCCTGCGCGCCGATAGCCAGGGGCTCTACGGCACGGCCTACTCCATGAACAGCAGGCTGGGCAATATCGAGGGCATGTTCCGTGCCGACTGGACCACCGGTGAGCTGGCCTCACCCTGGCCGACTCGCCACGGCGACACCTACGACGTCCAGCCCATGGGCGATGTCGTCTACGCCTCCAGCCACACGCACGACTGCTCCAACATCGGCGGGCTGCCCAACAGCACTTCGACGTTCCACAACGCCGTCGCCTTCACGAACAAGGCCACCGGCACGGTTCCTGCCGAACACGGCCCCCGGCTACGCCGACCACCAGGGCCAGCCGGCTCCCCGAGAACCTCAACTTCTACCCCGTCTTCAACTCGGGCGGCTTCACCGGCATGAACTCAGTCGACCTGGACCGTTGAGGGCAACAAGGACTACGTCGTCTACGGCGGTGAGTTCACCACCGTCAACGGCGGCGGGCAGCAGGGCCTCGTGCGCTTCGCCCGTCGTGAGATCGCCCCGAACCAGATGGGCCCCGAGACGAAGGGCGGCGCCTATCAAGGTGACGGCGGACCTCGAGCGAGCCCGGGTTGTGAACCTCTCCTTCCAGGCCAACTGGGATCGTGACGACAAGACCCTGACCTACAAGGTCTACCGCGATACCACTGACTCCGGAGCCGGTCTCGACCCAGAAGGCGACCGCCGGCTTCTGGGAGCTGCCTCAGCTGACCGCCACCGACAAGGTCAAGTACGGTTCCTCTCACCGCTATCGCGTCGTCGTGGAGGACCCGTGGGGCGCCTCGACCTACTCGGACTGGGTGAGCGTCACGGCTGCCGGTGAGCTGGCACCGATCCTGCGGAGCCCGAGCCCGACCCGGGTGACGTCGCTGTTGGCCAGGCCTTCCTCGATGACTCCTTCGACCGGGAGACTCAGACGGGCTGGGGCTCGGCCGCCAAGGGCGGAGAATGGGCGATCGACTCGAGTCGTAGCAACTTCTCCACCGCCAACTCCAAGCGTGTGATCGCGATGAAGGGCGCCCGTTCGTCCTCGTCGGTCCACTCCCCAGGTGATCAACTCGACCTCCACCGAGTCGCAGGTCGACTTGTCCCTGGACGGGCTGGCGACCGGTAACGGCGCCTACATCTCCTACATCGGTCGTCAGACGGAGGCGGGCCGCTACCAGGCGGACTTCCGTGTCGCCGCTGATGGTGCTGTGACGATGACGGTGACCAGAACTCCGGCGGCACCGACACGGTGATCGGCACGGCGAACGTGGGCACCTCACACGGCGGGTCAGCCCCTCCACCTGCGCTTCGCCTCGACGGCGCCGAGTCCACCGCCGTGCGCGCCCGCGCCTGGATCGGCGACTCCGAGCCCGGCGAGTGGCAGGTGGACAAGACCGACACCGACGCCTCTCTGGCCGCACCCGGCTCGATCGGCTTCACCGACCTACGTGTCGGGATCGGCCGGTCCGGGCAGATCAACCTCAACGATCGACTCTGTGAAGGTCACGCGCCTGAGCTGATGACGCATGCCGGAGCCGCGCCGGCGCATGCGGGGGCCGGCGCTCATGCGTGGCTGCATGCATGGGGTCCGCCTGTATTTGCGTTCGCAATACCGCAGACGCCGGGGTGCTCCGGCATGCGTGTGGGTCCTGCCCGGGTGGGAGGCGCGGTGCGCAGCGGAGCGCACTCAGCGTCACGGCGTCACGCAGCGCCCCTCAGGGCCGCGCAGTACTGACTAGTAGCGACTAGTACTTGGCTAGTACTGACTAGTACCGGCTAGTAGCGACTTAGTGCGGATATCCGGCACCGCGCCCGACAGTGCTCACAGCGCCCGACAGTGCTCACAGCGCCCGCAGTGCTCACAGTGATCACCAGGCTTTCTACGGAGAGCCCGGTGGAGGGGCGGCGCCGATAGCTCAGGGGCTCTCTGGGCTATCGCTTTGGGTGCTGGCGGCGCCAGCCGGCCCCTCTGAGGCCTTCAGGACCCCTCGGCCATCCGGCGTCCCTGCCTCGCCGGCTCTGCTGCTTTCGCCGTCTCCGCTGTTCTTGCTGGCCTTGCTGCTCTCGCCGGTCCCGCCGTTATCACTGTCCTCGCGGATCAGGGGCACGCCCTCGGCGGGTGACTCGCCGCGCCTGACCTGGCGCAGGAGATGCAGTCCGTCGCGCGTACCCGCCCATGCGGCTCTGGAGCGATGAGCGAGAGTTGAGCAGCTGGCGCCCCTCCGCGAAGGACGATCTCTCGCGCGGCCGCGGCCGACGTGGCGGCAGCGGCGCTGCTCCACCACGCCTGCTGAAGAGCCGCGTGAGAGCAGGCGGTTGCGCGTGTTGTAGTAGTAGTAGGTGTCGATTTGGCTCGCCCTGATCGGGCGTCGTACTGGAGGCCTGCGTGCCGCCCTCGTCGTGGACTGCCGTCGCGCCGCGCGCGAGGCATGAGGGCTCCGCCGGCGCCGAGCACGCGGGCGCAGAAGTCGACGTCCTCCCAGTACAGGAAGTAGCGCTCATCAGAACCCCCTGCGGCCTCGAACAGGCGTGTGGACAGTGCCAGACAGGCGCCGCTGAGCCACGGCCGGGTCCCGCCCGGGGAATGGGCCTGCTCGAACGGGGCGAGCGCATGGACCCGTCCGCCAGGCAGACCACCGTGCGATCCGCCACGACATGTCCCTCGGAGTCGGTCAGCACGGGCGCCACCAGCGTCAGAGGCTCGGCCTGCACCCGGCTGACGAGCCGAATGAGATCTCTCGGGAGATGGCCGCATCGCTGAGTAGGAGCAGGATCTCGGCGCCCTCGCGCGGGCGCGCGCGGCACCGAGTTGACTCCGCCGCCGAACCCGACATTGGTCTCAGGCGTCTCGACGACCCAGTCGTGCTCGCGCGCCATCGCGAGCGTCTCCTCGCGCACCTCGGAGGTCGAGAAGTTGTCGACCAGGACGTAACGGGCTTCCGGGACGTTCTGGCAGACCTGCGCCAGGTTGCTCTCCAGAGTCCGGGGAGCCGTAACTGACGACGATGACGGCGGTGCGGGTCAGGGAGGCGAGAGGTCTCGTCCCCGTCGTCGATGCGGTGCTCGTGTGATCGGTGCCCATGGCGGCCTTCCTGCAAATGCGGTCCGTGAGGTAGCCGGGACCGCGGCGCCCTGGAATAGTACCGTCGAGGCCGTCCAGGCATCGGAGAGGGGAGCCGCGGTGAATGCTCGACATGGGCCGGAGGACGGCCGCACCGCAGGTCGGCGCGCGCCTGCGGGGCGCATCGAGCGGGAGACGGTGGATCGTCCGAACCTTACTGTGGCTGTTCTCACATACCGGCGTAATGGCTACCTCGCCGAGCTCCCTGCCATTACTGCTGGCCCAGGTCGGTCAGCTCGCCGACGAGGCGGATGCGCGGGTTCTCGTCGTCGACATGATCCGCAGGCGGTGCGGCCGCGGTCGTGGCCGAGGTCGCCGCAGCTGCTGAATCAGATGAATCCGCTGAGCCTGCCGAGCCCTCTGAGACCGCCGGGGCTCTGGCCCCAGAAGAGCCGGAGGACTCAGAGGAGACCGGAGGAATCCGAGGAACCAGAGGCCGACTCCCCCCTCGGGCGGGCCGATGAGGACCGTCGTCCTCACCGAGTCGGGAGCCGTCTCGGGAGCCGTATCAGGCATGTTCATCGAGCCGGTGCCCGGTATTGTCGCCGGTCGCAATCGTGCACTGCAGGAGTGCGCCGGCGAGGATCTGCTGGTCTTCCTCGATGACGATGAACTGCCGCGCGAGGGCTGGCTGCGCGCTCTGGTGACCGCATGGCGCGAGGGCGACTGCGCGGCGGTGACCGGCCCCACCCCACCGATGTACGCGCAGGCTCCGAACGCATGGGTCGCCGCCAGCGGCGCATTCGATTCCTGGCGGGCCGACGACGGCGCCCTGCGTGCCCAGTGCGGACACCGGCAATCTGCTGCTGGACCTGAAGGTCGCGCGACCTGACCTGTGGTTCGATCCCGGCTACGGACTGAGCGGGGCGAGGATTCGCTGTTCACCCGCCGTCTGAGCCTCGGCCGGTGGAGTCATCCGATTCGCGACCGGCGCCGTCGTCGACAAGCGGGTGCCGCCCGAGCGCGCCACCCGCGCCTGGGCGCTGCGTCGTTCCCTATCGCTCAGGCTCCTCGTGGGCGCGCGTGCGGATCGACACCGCGTCCGGCCCGCGTCTGCCGATGCGACTGGGCTATGCCGTCAAGGGGCTGGGCTGGGCCGGGCGCGACGGCGTGCGCGCCGTGCTGGCCCTGCAGGCGCGGGGACACGGCCGCCCGCGCCGTCCACGAGGTCTCCTCCCGGGGCGGCCTGGGCATGGTCGTGGGGGCCTTCGGGGTGCGAGTGCTGGAGTACGGCCGCAGGGGACTCATGACCGTCTCGGAGGGCGGCTCCGTCCTCGTCGAGGCCTGACGATCGCCATCCCGACCTACCGCAGGCCCGATGCCGTGGTGTGCGCTGTGCGCGGCGCGCTCGCTCAGGCCGCTGCTGCGGCTGGAGCCGCGGGCGTGTCTGGCGATGCCGCTGAGGTCGTCGTGATCGACAACGATCCTGCGGCGTCGGCGCGGTCGGCCGTGAGCGCGCTGCGCGCCGATGCGCCCGAGGGGTGGGGCCTGCGCTACGTCGATCGAGTCGCGCCCCGGCGTCGCCGCAGTGCGCAATCGGGCCCTGGACGAGGCCACCGGCCGGCTGCCGCCTTCATCGATGACGATGAGGAGCCGGAGCCCGCTGGCTCGCCGCACTGCTCGCGACCTTCGCGGACACCCGACCCGCCGCCGTCGCCGGGCTCGTCGTGCCGGTCTACGACAGCGAGCCCGATGCGTGGGTGCGTGCGGGCGCCTTCTTCGAACGGCGCACCTGGCCGACGGGCACACTGCGCCCCGTTGCCGCGACCAATAACCTGTTGCTCGATCTTCGCTTCGTGCGGGATCACGGCCTGCGCTTCGACGAGGCCTCGGCGCCACCGGCGGGGAGGACACGTTGTTCACCCGTCGCCTGGTGGCGGCGGGGAGAGATCCGGTGGTGCGACGAGCGCCCGCGTGCGCGATCACGTGCCGGTCGCCCGTCTGGGGCGGGAGGATTCTCAGACGTCAGCGCACCCATGCGGCGACCGCGGTGCGCGTCGATCTGGCCCTGGCCGGACCGGGGCTGCATGTCGCCGGACGCACGAGGGCGCTGGGCGGCGGTCTCATGCGGGTGCTGCTCGGCTCGGCGCGCACCGGCCTCGGGCTGCTCAGCGGATCTCTGACGCATCGGGCGCGGGGCGCGCGCCTCGTGGCTCGCGGGCGAGGGATGGCCGCCTCCGTGGGGCGCGGGGTGCACCGGGAGTACGGCCGGGCGGGCTGACGCCCGGAGCCGCCGGGACGCCGGCCCCATTCGCCGAGATCGGTCGTACTCGGCGTCGAGATCGGTCGTAACCCGTGCCGAGATCGGTCGTACTCCGGTGCGGGGTGGGATATCTCGGGGCTGGGAGAGTTGGATGAGTCGGTTTCACCGTTGCGGGCTGCTCTGCCGGTGCTCGCATGTGCCTGGGAGGGTCGTCACCGCAATTACTCAGCATGAAGAACCTTGTCCTGATGCCCGCGCCCGGCAGGGGCGGTCGATGGTGCACACTCGCCCATGCCCTGCGTCGGTGGGAACCGCGGAATCATGCGGAACAGCAACGTCAGTAACGGCTACGGTCCTGCTCCCCGTGCGTAGACCCCTCATTGCACATAGCTGGGAGCTCGACCACCCCACACAACCAACCCACCACAAACTCGAACCGAATACGACCGATCTCGACGCGGAAGCGGGAATCGATCTCGGCACGGGTTACGACCGATCTCGGCGGGGCGAGGCGGGCTCTGTCCTGGAGGTTGGTCAGGACTCTGCTGCAGGCACAGGGCGGTCCCCGCGGCGATGGTCAGGTAGGGCGGCAGCACGAGCAGCGGGCCGATGGCCGCGTTCATGACCATGAGCAGCACGGCGAAGAGCAGCCATGACCGCAGATGGGCGGTCCCCTAGGTTCTCCCACAGGGCGCGCAGGCCCAGCCAGACCACGAACAGCAGGAGCGCCGCACCGGGCAGCGACAGGGCTATCCAGATGTCCGCCAGGCCGGAGTGCAGCTCGAAGCCGTGCCCGAACATGTAGTTGTGGACGTACCCGTTGTTGGGGTTGCTAGAGTTCACGGACGCCATGCCCTGCATGGCGGTGCGGACATCCCTCGTAGCGGGGCTGGAGTCCCGCGCCGTAGCCCCATGGACGGTGGGTCAGCAGGGGCCCAGGATGCGCCCAGCCTGGGGCGCGCCGCGATGAGGAGATTGCTGCCATGCAGCTGCGTCGTGGTGCGCTCCTGGACGTCCGGTCCCAGATATCCGGCTATGGCCGCGGCCACGACACCGAGAATGGCCACTCCCGCCAGTCCCGGCAGCAGCAGAATGTGGCGGACGCGCAGGCGTCCGGGCGACAGTACCGTCGTGCTGAGGCTGCTCGAGATGATCTGCCAGACCAGCAGCGTGATGATGAGAACGAACATCCCGGTTGCGCCGCGGGAGTCGTGAACCAGGTAGATGCCGCCCAGCGCCAATGCGGCGACAAGCCGTCCGCCGCGGCCGAACCGTTGCGACATGGCCAGAACCACGACGCTGACGGCGGCGCCCAGGTCGAGTTTCCACGGGTTGTCCGAGGTCTGCAGGAGGTGGAGGTTGCCCAGGATGGCGCCGGTGCCGAAGGCGATGACGGCGCCTTCCAGCCCGAGCCGCTCACGGCCCCACACGAAGGCGGCGACGGAGGCGGGCAGGCTTGCGGCCAGGAGCAGCTGCGTGCGCTGATTGGCGGCGATGATGGTGAAGTCCCTCGTAAGCGGCGAGGACAGCGCCCATCCGGCCGCCGTTGCGAGCAGGGCGAGGATGAGCAGGAGGGCGAATCGTCGCGACGTGCGCACGGCCGACCAGGTGATGGGAAGAGACGCCAGGGGCGACGCAGTCGCTGATGAAGATTCCGCCGGTGATCTCGGTGCGCCAGCCCACCAGTACGGAGCAGGACTGCGGCGAACCAGGGCTCCCAGACCCAGCGGGTCGGGGCCTCGGAGGTCGCATCGCCCCCGTGTCCGCAGATCCCGCGGTGCGCGCCCGCAGGTCCTCGTCCAGGGGAGTCGCGGCGGGTGCTGCACTGGTCGCCGACGCGGCGGCCACCGCTGTGATGCCCCTGGAGGGCGAGGCGGGAAGGGGACGCCTCCCATCACGTCAGCGGCGCGGACGGCGGCCCGGACGGCGAGCCCCCAGCCGCTCGGGCCCGAAGCTCGATGGCGCCGACGACGCGCGCCCGCACTCCCGCCGGCTCCAGCGGCGCGGGCAACACCGCCAACGCCACCAACGCCACCAACGCCCCCCGCCGGTTCCGGTGGCGCGGGCAACGCCGTCGAACCCGCCGGCGGTGCCCGATCCTTCTGACCTCGCCGAAGCCGCCGCCCGCGGCCCTGTCGCGGCCGCCGGCGCCCCTGGGACCGCCACCGACCGCCCTGCCGACGCTCCTGACGCCCCCGACGCCACTGATGCCGCTGACGCCACTTGCGGCGGCGCCGAAGCCTTCAGCGCCCGCATCCGCAGCGGTGTTGATGCCGTGATGCCGGCAACATCCATCTCGGGCGCCGTGGCCGCATGACCGGCCGTCCGACGAGTCGCCGTGGACGAGGCCGAGGCCGGCGGGTTCAGCTTGCTCATGAACAGGGCCGTCATGACGCCGAGAACCCCTCCCACGACTCCGCCGATGAGGGTGTGGCGCGTGCGCGACGGTCCCGATGGCGAGGTCGGCAGCGAGGCGGGTCGATGTCGGTCAGGTCAGGGTGACCTCTTCCTTCTGGATGGACATGGTGCCGATCTCGCCGCGCAGGGCCTCTGATCTCCCCTGAGCGATGGCCTGGGCGTCCTGCGGCGAGGACGCCTGCGCGGTGACGTCGATGATGAGGCTGTTCGTCGGGTTCGACAGCTTGACGGCGCCGGCGACCTTGCTCCGGTCCACGCCGGTGGAGGACGAGACTCTGTCCACGACGGACTGGGACGTGCCGATCTCCACGAGCGTGGGCATGATGTTCGTGATCACTGAGGAGGCCGAGGAGACCGAGTGGGTCCCGTCCCCGCCGTCGGCTGCCACGAGCGCCTTCGTGTGCGAGGAGTAGACCGGCGGGCTGAGCAGCGCAACGGCGAGTCCGATGATGGCGCCCAGGACGATGTGCGCCAGCGCAAGCGGTGCGTGTCGGCGCAGCGCACTCACGATCTGATCAGGCTCCATTGTGTCTCCTCGCCTTCGGCTGTCTCGCGTCCCGAGGACCATCGCGACCTCCCCCGCGACCAGTACCCGAGTACCCGAGTAAATGGCCATCGCGAGGAGGGCGGGTCGTGCTGTCTCGATGGTGGGCAGTCGCCCGGGACGAATAAGAGGCTACTCGACGACGTCGTCATCGACCCAGTCCAGGCTACGCGTCACAGCCTTCCTCCAGTTGCGGAATAGACGCTCCCTTTCGGCGGCGTCCATGGCGGGATCCCAGCGTCGGCCCTCCGCCCGGTTGGCGACGACGTCGCCTATGCCCGACCAGAAGCCGACTGCGATGCCGGCGGCATAGGCGGTGCCGAGCGCTGTGGTCTCGGTCACCTTCGGGCGCACCACCGGTACACCGACCTGATCGGCCTGGAACTGCATGAGCAGTTCGTCACGGGTCATGCCCCCATCGACTTTCAGCTCCTGGAGGGTCGTGCCGGAGGCCTCGGCGTCCCGATTCATCGCCTCGAGCACCTCGCGGGTCTGGAAGGCGGTCGCCTCCTCCACGGCGCGAGCGAGGTGCCCCTTGTTGACGTAGCGGGTCAGGCCCACCAGGGCGCCGCGCGCATCGGGGCGCCAGTGCGGGGCGAAGAGCCCTGAGAAGGCGGGCACAGTAGGCGCCGCCGTTGTCGTCCACCGATCGGGCCAGCGCTTCGATGTCCCGGGAGTGGGTGATGATGCCCAGGTTGTCGCGCAGCCACTGCACCAGTGACCCGGCGACTGCGATCGACCTCCAGGGGCGTAGACGGGCGGTTCTCCCTCGATCTGGTAGCACACGGTCGTCAGCAGGCCGTTGCGGCTGCGCACCGGGGTGGCGCCGGTATTCATGAGCGTGAAGCAGCCGGTGCCGTAGGTGCTCTTGGCCTGCCCCACCTCGAAGCACGCCTGGCCGAAGGTCGCCGCCTGCTGATCGCCCAGGATTCCGGCGATGGGGTGTCGATGAGCAGGCCGTTCTTGCGGCCCAGCCGAATATCCCCGAGCTCGGCCTGATGGTCGGGAGCATGGAGGCGGGAATGCCCATGTCCGCGCGCAGATCTCAGGTTCCAATCCAGGGTGTCGATGTTCATCAGCATGGTGCGCGAGGCGTTGGTGACGTCCGTGGCGTGCACGCCGCCGGTCGCTCCGCCGGTCAGGTTCCACAGCACCCAGCTGTCCATGGTGCCCATGAGGAGCTCGCCGGCCTCGGCGCGCTCGCAGGCCCCCTTCACGTTCTCCAGCACCCAGGCGACCTTCGGGCCGGCGAAGTAGGTGGCCAGGCCCAGCCCCACGCGATCCTTGTAACGGTCGTAGTCGGGAGAGCCGTCGGGTTTCGGACGGCGGCCGCCAGGGCGGTCGCAGATCTTCTGCGTGCGGGTGTCCTGCCACACGATGACGTTGTAGACGGGCTCGCCGGTGGTCCTGTCCCACACGACGGCGCTCTCGCGCTGGTTGGTGATTCCCACAGAGGCGATCTCGTGGCGGTTGACCTCGGCCTTCGACAGGACGCCGGCCACGACCGAGCTGACATTGGCCCAGATCTCCGCGGCATCGTGCTCGACCCAGCCGGCTCGCGGAAGGATCTGGGCGTGCTCCTTCTGGGCGACGGCGACGATCTCGCCGTCGTGGTTGAACAGGATGGCGCGCGACGAGGTCGTGCCCTGATCGATGGCCAGGACGTACTTCTTGTCGGTCTTCATGCCGGTCACGGGTGTCCTTTCGCGTCGTTGCGGCGACTGTATGCGACTGGGCAGCGCTGCGCGGCGCGGGAAGCGTCGGACGGGCGCGGTGCGCCCGCGGACTGCGCAGGCCGCCGGGACGCGAGGGCGATCAGATCGCGCGGGTCAGGCGGGCGGCGGCCTCGGCGTCGGAGGTGTCCTCCTCGGCCGCGGCGATCTGGGCGACGCGCTCGGCGTAGGCCGTCCGCTCGGCCTCGACCTCAGCCTCTGACCAGCCCAGCAGCGGCGCCATCACCGCCAGGACCTCGGCGGCGGCCCCCAGACCCCGGTCGCGGTGCTCGATGTCCAGGCGCACGCGCCGCAGCAGGACGTCGTCGAGGTGGGCGGCACCCTCGTGGGTGACGGCCCAGGCGACCTCGGCGCGCAGGAAGGCGGGCGCCTCGCCCAGCGGCCGCCCCAGGGAGGGTCGTCGTCGATGGAGTCCAGCAGCGCCGGGAGCTCGTCGCCGTAGCGGTCCAGCAGGTGGGTGACCCGCGCCAGGGTCCAGCCGCGCTCGCGGGCGATGGCGCCGGCCCGTGCGGCCAGGGCGCGGTATCCGGCGGCTCCCACCAGAGGCAGGCGCGCCGTCGCGCTGGGGTGGGCGCGGGCCAGGGCCTCGCCCAGGGCGTGGTCGACAGCGTCGGCGGCGCATGACGCGGTAGGTCGTCAGCTTGCCCCCGGCGATCGCCGTCAGCCCGCGCCACGCGCGTGACCGTGTGCTCGCGGGAGACCTTCGTGCTGGCCGCCAGTCGGTTGTCCGCGCCGGGCTTGAGTCGGGGCTGGAGCAGCGGGCGCAGCGCGCGAGACGCCGATGATGTCATCGCGGCTCAGGGGGCGGGACAGCACCTCGTTGGCGTGCTGGAGGATGTGAGTCGATGTCCGCGGCCGTGGCCACCGGCTTGGCGACATCCTCGGTCCACGGGGTGTCGGTGGTGCCGATGACCCAGTAGCGCGGCCACGGGATGATGAACAGGACGGACTTCTCGGTGCGCAGGAAGATCCCGGTCTCGGCGTCGATGGCCGCCTTGGGGACGACGATGTGAACGCCCTTGGAGGCGAGCACCTTCAGGCCTCCGCGTCGGTGGCCAGGTTCTGGGTGTCCTCGGTCCACACGCCGGTGGCGTTGATCGTACGGGCGGCGCGGATCTCGCGAGTGGCCCCGGTCTCCAGGTCGGTGACGGCTGCGCCGGTGACCGTTCCGCGCGCGTCCTTCAGGAAGCCGGTCACCCGTGCGCGGCTGACTGCGAGCGCGCCCAGGCCCACGGCGGTGCGGATGAGGTCGATGACGAGGCGGGCGTCGTCCACGCGGGCGTCGTAGAAGCGGATCGCCCCGATGAGCGTGGAGGGTCGAGGCCGGGGGCGAGTGCGCGCGCACCCCTTGCAGGCCCGAGGTGCTTCTGGATCGGGACGGTGCGGTGCCCGCGGGCACCGGCCAGCGCCAGGGCGTCGTAGACGCCCACGCCGACTCGCCGAGTAGGAGCGCCTCGTAGTGGTGCGTGAGCGGCCATAGGGAAGGGCTGGGCCTTGACCAGGGTGCGGGGCGATGGTCTCGAGCAGGCGACCGCGCTCGCTCAGGGCCTCGCGGACCAGGGGAGGTCGAGCTGGTAGAGGTAGCGCAGGCCGCCGTGGACGAGCTTGGAGGACCACGAGGAGGTTCCCGAGGCCCAGTCGCCCATCTCCACCACGCCGGTGCGCAGACCCCGGGAGGCCGCGTCCAGGGCGATGCCGGCGCCGGTGATCCCTCCGCCGACGACGAGGACGTCGAGTCCCTCCTCGCGGCTCATCTCCTTCAGCGCGGCCGCGCGCTGCTCGCGCGTCAGGCGCGTCAGGACAGTGGCCTCCGGGGCGGTCGGCACGTGCATGCGCGGGCTCCTGGTCCAACGGGGCAAGGGGTTCCTCAACTCAGGATCGCCGCTTCATGAGATGATGGGCAAGCCGAATGCACGAATGTGCATCCATGAGCCGGCAGGGGAGGGATGATGCGCACCATGCAGTCGCCCCCGTCGGCCCAGTCGGCTCAGCCCTGCCCCGTCGGCCCAATCACTCCCCGGGCGGGCCGTCGGCCTCTCGGGGCGGGACGCGCAAGCCGCCGGCCCCTGGACGGCGCTACCGCCGCGGGCGCGGCGGGCTCAGCAGGCTCAGCGGGCGCCGCCCCCGTGCCGGAGCGCGTGACCGCCGAGGACCGGCGAGTCTTCGAGGCCGCCTCCATGTACTACGCCCAGGCCGAGACCATGGAGGTCATCGCCCGCCATCTGGGCTGCTCGCGCTCAACGGTCTCGCGCCTGCTCGCCCGGGCACGGCGTGAGGGCGTGGTGCGGATAGAACTGTCCCGTCCCGGCGGGACGGGCGGTCTCGAGGCGCGCTTCGGGACCGAATTCGGCGTGCGGGCGCACATCGTGCCCGTGCGCGAGGGGACCACCGAGATCCATCGTCTCCAGCAGGTCGCCGCCGTCGCCGCCTCCCGTTTCGTCGAGCTCGTCGGCGAGCTCGCGCAGACCGCCGCGGGCGGCGGGGAGCCGGAGGCCGGCAGCACTCCGGGGCTCGTCGTCGGCGCGGCCTGGGGGACGACCATGAGCGAGGTGGCGGCGGCTGCCGGCCAGGCGCGTCCCCGGTCTGACGATCGTTCAGCTCAACGGCGCCTCGACCCCGTGCACGAGGGTCCCTCGGCCGGACAGATGCTGTCCTTGATGGGAGAGTCTCTAGGGGCGCGCACGATCGGTTTCCCGGTGCCGGCCTTCTTCGACCGGGCCGCCACCCGTCGGGCCATGTGGCAGGAGCGCTCGATCAAGCGCGTCCTGTCAGTTGCGGCCGCGGCGCGCCCTGGCCGTCTTCGGCGTGGGCACGCTGGAAACCGGCACCGGCGCCCCTGCCCAGCCAGGTCTACGCCGGCGGGCATCTCACCCGTTCCGATCTCGCCACTGCTCGGCGCGAGGGCGTCGTCGGCGACGTCTGCACCGTGCTCCTGAGAGGGACGGCACCTGGAGTGACATCGACCTCGATGCTCGTGCCACCGGCCCGACGCCCGTTCGGCTGGCGGGCATTCGCGCAGACTGTGCGTCGTGGCCCGGTACCGGAAGGCCGGCGCCTGCTTCGCGGCGCTGCGCGCCCGTGTGGCCACCGACCTCATTGTCGACGACGCCACCGCCCGCGCGGTGCTGTCTCTCAGCCAGCGGAAGGGAGACTCCATGAGCGCCACGCATCCGTCGACCGGCGCCGGCCCCGATCCTGGAGATCAGGCTACCGCGCGGACTGCGCTCACAGGGGGCGGCAGGGCCTTCTGGGCGGCCCAGGCCGTCGGGGGTCGGGGGCAGGGGCCGTCGACGTCCGGGCCCTCCGAGCCCTGGCGCCTCCGAATCCTCGCTGCCCTGGCGCACGGTCCTGCGCGCCGCCCGGCCCGCGGACGCCCGGGCCATCGCCGAGCTCGTCCGGCCCTACTCCGATCGCCGTATTCTCATTGCCAGGACCTCATCACCTACTTCGAGGACATCCAGGAGTTCACCGTTGCCGAGGGTGCCGGAGCGCTCGACGGCGCCCAGGAGGGGGCCGGGGGCATCATCGGCTGCGGCGCCCTGCACGTCATGTGGGACGACATCGCCGAGGTCCGCACGCTCGCCGTTCAGCCCAGGACCGTATGCATCGGGGGTCGGCGGGGCGATTCTCGAGGAGTTGCTCGAGCGCGCTCGCGGCATGGGCCTCCAGCGCGTCTTCTGCCTGACCTTCGAGGTCGATTTCTTCACCGCCCATGGCTTCCACCCCATCTGGGGCACGCCGGTGGGCATGGACACCTTCGCCGAGATGGTGCGCAGTCACGACGACGGGGTCGCCGAGTTCCTCGATCTCGCACGGTCAGACCCAACACCCTGGGGAATACGCGGATGATCATCGAGTTATGAGCGCTGTGAGTGCCGTGAGTGCCGTGAGCGTCCTGGGGAGCCGCCGGGGCTGCTGGGGCTGCGAGGGCCGCCGGGTCTGCCGGGGCTGCGATCGACTCGGTGTTGAGGGGCGCGAGCCGCGTCGCCCATGCCGTCCGCGCAGGCGGTCGTCTCCCTGGTACCGCGAGCACGCCCGCGATCTGCCGTGGCGGGAGCCGGGGACGACGCCCTATGGCGTGCTGGTCTCGGAGGTCATGAGTCAGCAGACGCCGGTGGCCCGGGTCGTGCCCGCGTGGCGGCAGTGGATGGAGCGCTGGCCGGATCCGGCCGCTCTGGCGGGGCGGCTACCGGGAGGTGCTGCGGGTGTGGGGCGGTTTGGGCTATCCCCGGCGAGCGCTGCGGCTCATGGAGTGCGCCCGTGTCGTCGTCGAGCGCCACGGCGGACGCCTGCCCTGCGATCTTGAGGCGCTGCGGGCGCTGCCGGGGATCGGCGATTACACCGCTGGAGCCGTCATGGCTTTCGCCTACGGGCGTCGGGCGCTGACGCTGGACACCAATGTGCGGCGCGCTCGCTCGTGCGGTCGGCGGCCGGGCTCTGCCTCCGCCCTCGCTGGGCAGGGCCGAGCGCGAGCGGGCCGGAGGGCGCTCTCTGCCCGAGGCGGACGGCGAGGCGGCCGCCTGGTCGGTTGCCGTCATGGAGCTGGGGCGCTGGTGTGCACCGCCCGTGAGCCGCGCTGCGGGCGCTGCCCGTGGCGCGAGGGCTGCGCGTGGCTGGCTGCGGGGATGCCTCCGGATGAGCATGCCGGACGACGTCGCAGACAGGCCTGGCACGGACGGACCGGCAGGGCGCGTGGCCTGATCATGGCGCTGCGCGGGATCGATGCGGGGACGGCGCTGGATGCGCAGACGCTGCTGGATGCCGCCGGCGGTGCCGGGACTCGCGGGGGCCGGACGGCGGATCGCGGGCAGCCGTCCAGGGCGCTGGCCTCCCTGCTGGACGACGGGCTCATCGCCACCGATGACGGGGAGGGACCTTTCGCCTGCCTTGAGGTTGTGGGGACTCGCATCCCCGGATCAGTCGGTGTGGTGGTCAGTGCTGGTCTGGGGTGCGGTTGATGGTTTGGATTTCGGGCGACGGGGATGTCGTGGGTGGAGGTGGTGGTGATGGGGTTGAGGGTTCCGCTGGTGCCGTCGGTGGCGGTCCAGGTCAGGTCGTAGCCCACCGAGGTGGTCAGGGGTGTGGTTCCGCCGAGGTGGGCGGAGGAGCGGGTGAACTCGATTGTGCAGTCGGAAGACCCTTCGGCTGTGCCCTCTGCCCAGGGGTGCCCCAGCCGGTGCATGAGGCGGTGCTGTCCGGGCGTTGATGCGTAGGGCCTGAGGCTTTGGGCCGTGACTGTGGCTGATAGTGATCCTGCGGTTGCGGGTGACCGTCACCCTGGCTGGGGTGTCGCCTGTGGCCCATATCCAGGGTCCATGCCGACGACTCGTGGCGTTGGTGATGCCGTCGCCGGTGGTGATTTTGGGGTTTGTGTCTATTTGTGGTGCGGGATGGTTACTGAGTCCACGGCCGCGCTGACCAGGGTGCGGGCGTCGATATAAGGCTCGGGTGCTGGTTGGCCTGCTGGCACCCATGTCCAGGCCATGTCGTGGTCGAGGAATTTCAGGACCGTTTCGAGGCTGCTTGCCCGTCTCACTGCGTAGCTCGACGTCGCATGTGCCTTTGACCAGCGGCCGTCGGGGTCATCGGCGTGTTCGGTGCAGTACATCGGTGCGAGAGGAGTGCACGGCGCCGGAGCGTGCGGTCCGGGTCGTCCCAGCGGTCCGGTAGTCCCTTGTCGGTGTACTTCTTGGCCATATCCACGCCCGATAGATCCGGTTCGTGCCAGCACACCGGGTGCACGGTGATCTGTTGATCCCGACGACGACGTGCTCGCCGCCTCGCCGCCGGAGGCCGTGGTCATTGTCGTCTCCACCCGCACTGCGATACTGGCCTGCCCACCACCATCAGCGGACCCGCCCCCAGACGCCTCCGCAGAACCGTCACCAGTAAAAATTCTTTGCGGATGCTGGCGAGCCGCATACCACAAGCTCTAAAACGACCAGGACTACGAGCGAGACCGTGCGCTCTGCGCTTCTTCGTAATCTGCTCAGCACTGATCCACCCCGATCTCGTCTTCATCCGTGACCATCCAGGTTCCCGCCACTTTCTGCAGTGTCACCGCCGTTGTGTACCCGTGCTGGTTGTCCCGTCCGGCGTCATCGCCGCTGGCGGTCACAGCTCGTTCTCGGCGCTCGTCGCCGCATGCGATCAGCTGGGCTTCGCCGCTGTCCGCGTCGGTAGTGCGCAGCTGCTGCATTGTCATGGAGTACTGCCCTTCCGTGTGCCACGCATTGGCCTGGAACTTTTTCGTAGGAGCGTTTAGTCGTTCCGAGGGCCTCGCCGGTGGTGCTGGCCTCTGACCCGTGATAGGTCCCCGTCCATGACCCGGTAGGCCTCCCACGTCGAGCGGTCGTAGGCGACGTATCCGGCCACGATCTCCTGCCGGTCTCGTCCAAGTCGTCGGGAAGGCCCTCCACCGTGTACTCGGTGTCCGGGTTCGATAAGTCCTGCGGTCAGCATCCTCCGGGCCCAGGTCAGTGCCGCGCTCGGTCCCGCAGACCCGGCTGGTCCGGAGGCTTTGATCCGTGGCCTGCTCCGAATACGCCGGCACCGACGGCACCGCACCCCGACCGTCTTGATCGCCTCCGGAGGATGCATCCTGCTACTGCGCCGATCGCCATCGCCATGACCGCGATGCCGGCAGTGGTCTGAATGAAACTTTTCATTATAGCTCCCAACCAAGAACAGGAAGAAACGCCCGGCACGCTACCACCCCGCCACACCCACCACCAGACCCCAGACCCCATACCCGTACCCGCCACGCCACACAGAACCACACAGAACCGCACGCCGAACCGCAGCCGCAGCACGGTCGCCCCCCGTCGCCGGCGCAGCGCCATGGTTGGTTTCTGGGCGGATTTTGGGTCGGATTGCCTCTGGAGATGGGTGTGGCGGTTCTGTTAGCCTCAATGTGAGCCTCTGCTCATGCCCTGTTTTTGCCTGCGCCCTGACCGTGAGGATGCATATGGCTGTCAATAAGAAGAAGGAAGCACTCGGCAGACAGCGTGACAAGACCTCGGCGGAGTTGGAGGATCCGCTTGGTTTTGCTGTGTCGCCGTCCTCGATGCTTCTCGATGTATTCACCCGGAACCTCCCAGACCTGTGATTCTACCAGTTCTGGTATGGATTACGGCTCCAAGATCACCGATCCCGAGACGTGGACCAGCTCTTTAGCTGACGATCAGGCGGATTACACCAAAACCGATGTCGATGCACTGCAGAGCGCCTTCACCGATTTTCTCAGCACTCTCGATGACGCTTACGGCAGGCAGTCAGCGGAGGTCGGCGACGACACCCCTGAGGTTTGCAGGTGGCCGGACGCTGTGCCTGATGATGCGGGGAGCTCGGACAGCGGTGAAGAATACTGAGGAGTGTTGAGAGCTATTGTGAGGGGTTGTGGTGTGTGATGACAAAGGTGACGATGAATCAGGTGAATCTGGAGGCGGCTATCAAGAGCCTTCGGATCTGGCTGATCAGTGTGAGACCAGCAGGGATAATATTGCCCGCTATTACACTGATGATGGCGATACCCTGGAGAAGGACGGCTATCGGGAGCCGGAGGACTTCAAGGCCGCTGTGAACACGGCCGTCGGGACCGTGCGGGACCGGGCGACCACGATTGAGACGTATAGGACAAGATCGTGGAGTTGAATCAGTCGGGGGTAGCCTCGAAGGACGCCGACGGCGTCATCACCCTGACCCTGCCCGACGACGCCACTATTCCCGATAGTGACCCCGAGAACTTCGCCTCCTGGGCGCAGGCCACCATTGATGCCGACGACCTGAAAAATGCTCTTTCGGAGATTCCAGAACATCGAGATCGCACCTATGATGATATTATGGCTCAATTAGGGCCCATCTCGAACGATCCGGCTTACGCGGATGCGGTGATCACGGAGATCGGTCCGGATAATCTCACTCAGTCTGCGCCCTTGTACGCAGGGCGGGGAAAACATACACCAGCGACCCCGAGCAGGCTTCTGCTGATCTCGCGTCCTTGTTCGAACCCTTATCGCCTCCGCCTCCACAGGGCACGGGTCGGCCCGGCTGGTCCGAGGGCAAGTGCCAGCAGGTCGCCACTGCAGTCAAGGAGTCGGTCGATGATTCTAAAGAGTGCGAGCGATTGCCGATTCTCAATCGAATCTCTCGGCGCATCGCTGATGCTGACGGCGACCATGTCAATGACCTGAAGTTCAACTCGCTATCTTTTGCTGATCTTGCTGAGGAACTCAGATGATATCGATCTCAACAAGGTGCGCGAAGATCAAAAAGGAGTTGTAGGGTCCTATCCTTCACTGACGACTTTTACCCTTCGACCCGCTCGCCGGAGTCCTGGACGCCATGGGCAATAACCGCTGCCGCCTTGACCTATCTCGCCCCATCAGCGGATGGACGGCAACGTCGATACCAGTCGTATTGATGAGCTGTCGACGCGGGGCTGGGACCAGGTGGGTATGGCAGGGTTTGCCGCCGCGCTCGCAGCCGGATCATCGCTGCGCAGCAGCACGGTCGGCGACCAGGCGAACCGTGCCACCGAGCTGGCCGGCCATGCTGTCAACGGGCTCGCTGAGAATCACGGCAGAAAGTATATATAATGACGACACTAAAGCCAGCATTGCAACACTCCTGGCCAATTGTCGTAGCGAGCCTCGCCAGTGCACTAAGGGAGATGACGGCTAGGACGATCTTGTGACTGAGCATAAATTGCCAGGCGGTGTCGGCAGTAGGGACCTCATCAATCTGAGTTGGCAGGCTGGTCGATAATCAGGATGCCGTTGCCACCTGAGCGCCAGTATCGGCGAAGCGAGCATCGCGTCCTCGAGATTGATATCGCCGATAGCCCGGACGATCCTGACGAGCAATTTAGGGATACAGAATCGCTACCACGCAATCCGCGGCGGCCCTCCTTCTTGGCGGCATGGCGGACGATAAGGCTGGAAAGGAAGACCGACGCACTGACGATACGTGGTGAAAGCATCGAGCGATAATACCAATTGGCTTTAATGTTTTCAGCACGGTGGCCTCGGCGGGCCTCGGGGCGGTCGGAGGGCCGGTGGGAGGCACTGCGGAAAGACGGCGATGTCCGTCGGTCGACGCTGTTGACGCCGGTGATCGCCAAGAGCCCCTGAGGGCAGGATGTCGCTCCGCAATGTCGACACCCGATCTTACGATGACGACTGAAGGCGGCGGCGATCGCCGAGGCGGAAGCGAACGCAGGACTACTCGATCCCGCCGACTACGACGCTCCAGAGGATGATCCTGATGCCTTCGCCCAGTACGGGTGGCTCAGGCCGCAGGAGCCGATCCTCCCGGGCTAATATCAACCTGGACTTCGGATCGAAATCATCGATGACGAGCGCGATAAATCCGATCCGACTGATGATCAGGTCGAGACTCCATCCCAGCAGGTCGTGCACTGGGCTGAAGGAGCATATGAAACGACCGGTGATGATCGGTTGCGAGAATTGACCAACGCAGTCGTCCTGGGGGAAAGCGGATCGATATGCAGATGGAACGACCGTGAAGCAGAACGGCGGCGGGTAATGGGCGAGTCAAGTTGGCGTATCGTCTCATTCAGCTAGCGGCGGACTCGCTGGTGGCGTCGCTGGTGGCCTGCTCGGCGAACCCTGGTCAGGAGGAGGCGACCGTGCGGCCGACCGTGGAACGCACGCCGGTCCCTCCGGAGTTGACTGTGTGCGGGGTTGTCACAGCGTCGCAAATAAGCGAGGTTCTGCACCAGGACATCATCCGCTATATATACTCCAACAAAAACCGTGGCGCCCAAGGATGCTAACCCGACCCCTGAATATACATGTAGTATTAAACTGGACGAGGGCGAGTACAGCTGGGTCCGTATTACCTACTTTCAGGCTGGCAGCGGTCGTCTTGATGGGTCCTTTAGCGCTCTGGACGTTACTAAGTACACGACCCATGAGGATATAGCTGCTGAGGACTCGGCCCGGCCTCTGTCACTGGACGGCATTGATGGAGAGGGTGTCACCGTTCAAGACACGGACGGCTATGCCAGCGGGGTCGCGTGGCGCTATCCCGACGGCAATGTCCTCACCATTGGCATCGATGCCACTGAGGACGGTCCCGCGAGACAACCCCGACGACGTCAGCGGCCACTCGACCTCGCCCAGAAGGTCGCGCTCGCGGTCCCCGATCCGCCGCCGCCGCCGGAGACAGCCAGGGCGAGTGGTTGGAGTACAGCGGTGCCCAATACGTCAACGGCACCCCCGCCGCGGAACTCAATAACACGCCCACGCCCACGCCGGCTCCCGTGCCTACTGGCACAGGTACCCCGTGACAACAAGCCTCACGACACCACATTCCCGAGAATGCGTGGACTCCGCCCCATGCTGCGCTGCGGGAGCGGCTCAGCACAACCAGGGAGCCACTGGGCGGAGAAGTACAAGCTTCTGGGGTCGAGCCTCACCAATCCGTCTGAATCATCGGCGTCCTGAGTGCGACGCGCCTCGCGATGTCACTAATGTCATGGCCAGGACGGTGACGCCACCGATGCCGACTGCGCCCGCCAGTCGCCGCCGCTGCTGCGGACCGAAATCCGGTTCCGGCTGCGAAGCTAGAACGGGCGCGGGGCTCTCCGGTATGCGGGATCCTGCGGATTCTCAGAGCCCCAGGGCGGTGCCGTCGTCGATGAAGGTCAGTGCCGGATAGGGGGCGATCGTGCCCCAGCCGACCGAAGAGCCCACCTCGCCGGTGTCGTGCGCAGGGCCGTCACCGTCAGCCGGTAGGCCCAATCCTCAGGGGGCTCGTCCGGATGGTCTGCGGCGACCAGGGCGGCCACGGCGCCCGCGTATCCGGTCGCCAGGGCCGAGGACGGCGAATCCTTGGCGATGACGCAGTCGCCATTGCCGAGGAAGGTTGTCGGGGCCGCTTGTGCCGGGACCGCAGAACCGATGCCCTCGTTGCGCAAGGCAGCTCCTGACGCCGCCCCTCGGAGGTCAGGGCCGTCACGCCTCACGACGCCGTCATAGGCGGCCGGATAGCGCTCCTGGCCTCCTCCTCATCCTGTTTCTCACTCTGCTGGCGGTCGCCCGCGTTGGCGATGACGAGTGCTCCTGAGTCGGTCGCATGCTCCGTCGCCTCCTTGAGGGCGGGGCTGTCCTCCTCAGGGCCTGGGGCACGACGATGATCTTCGCCCCCTTGTCGGCCGCCCAGCGGATGCCCTCCGCCGTCCGATCCGGCTGGGGGCCGTTACCCGCCTTGACCGCCTCGTCCGACGTATTGGTGAACACTCGTACAGGCATGATGGAAGCCTCGCCGGCCAGACCGACCAGACCCGAGTCCGGCGCGCTGCGGGCGCCGATCGCCCCGGCGATCGCCGTGCCCCTGACCGCTGATGTCCTCGGTGCCGCTGCCCTTCTCCTTCTTGTTGACCAGGTCGGTGCCGGGGACGAGGAGCTCCGTCGAGATGCGGGTTGTCCTCCGCAACGCCCGAATCGACGACGGCGACGGTCATGCCTCCTCCTTGGTGATCGACCAAGCCTGCTCCATCCCGATCTGCGAGACGATCGGCGGGACCGCGGGGATGAATGTCGTCTTGTCCTCCTCGCAGCCCGCGACTGTGGAGTCACGAGTTGGAGAAGAGACGGTGGGCTGTTCGGTCGGTTCGGGTGTGGGTTGTTCGGTTGGCTCGGGTGTGGGTTGTTGGGTCGGTTCGCGTGTGGGTTGTTCGGTTGGCTCGTGTGGGGTTGCTGGGTCGGTTCGGGTGGGTTGTTCGGTCGGCCTGGGGCTGGGCTGCTTGGGCAGTATGCGTTGGTTGAAGGGTGGTGCTGGGAGGTTTCGTCGGCGCGCGCGCCGACGGGACCCGCCAGAACCGCCAGGACAACGCAGGTGGCGCAGGCCAGAGCCGTCAGTGCTGCGCCCTCCCGCGACGGCATCCCCGGATCATCATCATTCTCTCCGCATTCGTGCTGTTGTCCGGCCTTGACGTCATTCGCTATGCGCTTCTCATCGTCCGTCTCATTGCTCGCTGACCCCATCCCAGACGGCCTCTGTGGACAGCTCGGCCCCCGTGGGGAAAAGTGCAGAGCCAGGTCGCCGGTACGGCGACGACGCTGCTCGTCAGTAGCCCAACCGTGCGAGTGTGTCGGTCAGCGTGCCGCCCAGGCCCCATGCCCGCCCCTGCGTCGGTGATGAGGAAAACGGGGCCGAGGCTGCCGCCGGCGGAGGAACGCACAAGCGCTCCAGTGCCACCGCCGGTCACTTTCACTCCCCGATTCTGATCTGATCTGCGGATGCCAGGGTGGTTTTGGCGATTCCAGATGACGAGGACTCTCCGAGCACGGCGCATACGCTGGAATCCGTTGCGGCACCTTTCTCCAGGGTTGTGGGCCAGTCCTCCGGGGCCGCGTGGTCGTCGTGCTGACTTGGGTGAGATCGGAGACGCTGACATCCTGGACGGGTGCTGTGGCGCCTCCTCCCAGCTTGTACAGCGCCAGGGAGACATCGCTGAGAGCGCCCAGACTCGAGTCGGACTGGACGACGTAGTATCGCTGGCCGCCTCGCTGAATCGGTCACCGACAGCAGCATTCCGGCGACCGGGTTCTTGATCGTCGAGGACAGGGCCCGATACCGGCAGGCCGGCGTCGGGCACGGAGAAGCTCTGGATCATGCTGCCCTGGAGTGAACAGCGAGAGCCAGGCTGCGTCGACCTCGGTGACGGGCTCGGAATCGACGCCGAGCGCGAGCAGGACTGAGCCGAGATTCTCCGCGGGCAGCTCGTGGCTGACGCCCTCCGCCACCAAGTAGGTTCGCCCGTCGACCGACACCAGGGCGTGCTGAATGTCGCCCAGTCCCTTGGGTGATTCGCCCACGTTGGTGGCCGTCTCTCCCGAGGACGTCGAGCAGGCGGTCCCATCCGTGAGCCACGAGGGATCGGTGCGGGGCAGCTGCTCGGGCGCGTCCTCAATGCCCACCTGGGAGCCGCGTTCGATTCCATCCAGGACCGAGCCCTTGAGAGACGACTCCTGAATTTGCCGGGCTCGGCGAGCAGGCGCGCGCTGGCCAGGTTCGTCACCGGGCAGCAGGCGACTGTTGATGGTGATGTAGCGGGTGCCCCTCGCCCTTGACGACCAGCAGGGTGTTGTCCCTGCCAGTTCGCGGGCAGGGAGCCGACGAACATGCCGGAGATCCATGACGCCAGGGCGATGACCAGGGTCAGGACCACGCTGCCGATGAGGGCGGTGCGACGCGCTTCGGCTCGAGCTCGCGGCCGCCCGGGGCGCCCGCCACGAAGGCTGTCACCAGGCGACGCCGGTTGAAGCGCTGGGCGTCGAGAATCTCCTTGTTCGATGCCATCAGAGCACTCCGCAGACGATCGCGGCCAACGGGCAGGATGGCCAGCAGGACGACGACCTCCAGGGCGTCCGCCGCACGTGCCAGACGGGGCCGGTAGCTCGGGCCGAGCACGTTGAGCAGCAGGACGACCACGCCGATGGCGCTGACGGCGCCGACGGCGGGCATGACCGTCAGGTCGGTTCGGGCCACGATGATCGTGATGACCAGTGCGGCCAGTGTCACCATGCCCCCGACGATGCCGGCGACCACATCCGCCTGGGACCCGCCGCCCGGGTGCCGAGCAACGAGGCCGCGGCGATGGCGGTGACCAGACCCGCCCCGGCGTAGCCGGCCGACGTCAGCGTCGGAACACTGGCGAGGACGATCATCGCGCAGGCGATGCGTGCCGACAGCACCAGGCCATGTGCGTTGAGTACTCGGGCCGTCAGCGTGGGCGTCACCTCGGTGCCGGGCTCCAGGGACCGGCCGGTCGGTTCGGTCGGGAAGGGAGATGTCGATCGGCACCGGTAGGCCAGGGCCAGCCATGGTGCGAGCAGCGAGATGATGGCGACGACCGCGGCGATGACGGCGAGCACGCTGGCGAGCGGGCGGTTGAGGAGATCGACCCCCATCCCGGTCAGGCCCAGGCATGAGGCCACCAGTAGGGGGCCCGAGATCAGCCAGCGGTCCTCTTCCAGGAAGGGAGGCACACCAGCACGATGGCGGCGAGCGCTCCGCCCGCGGCCATCATGCGCAGGCCTGTCGGAGGCCCGATGAAAGCCGTGTGGGCGGCGACGGCGCCGAGCGCCCCGGCCGTCATCACCAGCGGCCAGGTCCCCTGCGCCGCGCAGCCGCCAGAGTGCGAAGGCGGCCAGGACGAGCAGGCAGCTGCACGCCAGCGCGCATAACGGGGTCACGAGTCCGCCGGGGCCCTGGCGCAGCAGGAGCAGGCCCACCACCAGGAACAGCAGGCAGGTGGAGGCCACAGACATCGACACCGAGTCCTGCTGGCTCCAGGCGGCCTGTCCTGCCTCTACCCTCTGTGGCGACGGCCTCGACGAGATCGTCGTAGCGCGCTTCGGGCCTCAGTGCTGCGCACCTCGAGCGTGAGCAGAGCGCCCGCCCGCACACCCCGCTCGACGATCGGTCGTGCATCATCCAGCCTCTGCCGTCCCTCGGTGACGAGCATGAGGCCGACACGGCGGCGTCCTCGTCCAGGGCTCCGAGACGAGCGGCCACGTCGGGGAGCATTCTGTGAGCGGAAGCGAGGAGGGAGAGGCGATGTCTGCGGGATGTTGCGGTGCCGGATGGTGACGGGGGTCAGCCCGGTCACCCGGCGGCGGGTACTCGTAAGGGCACGACGTTCTCCTGTGAATCCAGGGGCGGGACGTAGGGCCGGGCGCGCCGGGCAGGCGCGTCGCGTGGGTCGGATGGCTCCGTGCTCCATCCTGACACGTCAGTCCTGCTCGGTGCGCGCCTAGTGCTTCACCAGGATCGATCGTGGAGGTCAGGGCGTATGGGATGCGTGGGGTGCATGAGGAGAATGATGCGAAAGCCATCCGGTGAAAGACTCGCATTGAGGCGGAGACGTGGGTATTTTGGTTTCTGCTCGGTAACGATCGGGTCGCGCCCTCGCCTCCCGTTGAGCGCTTTCATATTCCCCTGACCCCCAGAAAGAGAGACCATGGCACAGAATCTCAGTGCAGGAACTGGTGTACTCGCCAATGCGAGGAACACCGTCAGTAGCCACCGCGCGAGCCAGCAGGCGATCGTGAACAGGGTTGAGAGCTCTGTTCAGGCCCCTCATCGGTGCAGGAGGATGGACGGGCGCGGGAGCCAGTGCTTTCCAGACCGCCGCCAATCAGTGGATCCAGGATGCTAAGAACATTATCGCCGTGCTCGAGCGCTTCGAGAATTCTCTGCAGGCGACCGATACCCAGTACCAGACCACTGAGGGAAGAGGGCGGCCTCTGGCGCCCAGAAGCTCGCGTGGGGCCTCACAGGGCTACTTCACGGCATGATGCCTTGAGCCTGATACGCTCAAGCCCACTTAGTATTTAGGACCAAAGGAGGATCACTTATGTCTGATGTCGGCATGGAAGTTAATTACGGCCAGATGGACCAGGGGCGCAGGAGCTCAATACTGGTTCGCAGCAGATCAACTCGGACCTGGAGAGCATGGACGCCGAGCTCGCCCACGCAGTCCGAGTGGACCGGTGATGCTAACCAGCAGTACCTCGCGGCCAAGGCGGAGTGGACGCAGTCGCTCCAGGACATGAATCAGGTACTCGTTCAGCTGGGCGCCCACGTGACGACGTCGTCCGGCAACTACAGCACCGCTGACAGCCAGAGTGCTGCTGGCTTCGGCGCCTGGTGAGTAATACGCTCCACGAGGTGCGGGTTTGCCAGATGGCGGGTGCGCACAGACCAATAAGGGCCTGTGCGCACCCGCCATCACGTGGATGAGCGAGATCCTCCCTGCTCGGCCGGGCGGTGAGCGACACGCCTGCACCGTGGCCAGTGTGTCCGGCCGGGCGTCTGAACAGCTGAGATCAGGTCTTCAGGGCGCTCTTCTCCACAGTGATGCTCTCGTTCGCGAGCAGAAGGACCGCGCCTGGAGCAATGGCCGTGCGCCGCTCCGGCTCGAGCCGGATCTGCTGCCCTGTGGGATGCACCACTGACGGTGCCGTTGGCGGAGCTCAGATCCTCGGCCCACAGCTGCCGGTCATCGAAGCCGATGCGCAGGTGGGAGCGCGACAGTGCACTCGACGAGGTTTCCAACGTCATCAGTTGAGTGTCGTCGGGGAATGCCGGTTGCGGCGCCCGTCCGATGATGCACTGTCCCTCCAGAGGAACGCGCTTCCCTGAGCCCGTGACTAGAACAACGTCTGGGTGGTTGGTCTGCGAGCTGAGCTGCTGGCCGTCCTGTGGGACGGCTCGCAGAGAGGTCTGCCGCTGGGTGGCTTGGGTGCCCCGTGGGTTCTGCGCGGTTGTGCCGAACGCGGCCGTGCCTGGGCTACCGAGGCTACTGGAGTCCCCAGGGCCTCCGGCGAGGCTAGGGCTAGAACTGCCGGGCACCGGCGGTAGGCGAGTAGCGGCACCCTTGGCACCAGTAGTACCTGCGGCACCGGCTCCCGCCGATTGCGTAGCTCCTGTAGGAGCCTCTGCGGCGGTTGGCGTTGGCGGCGGAGTCTCGGGCGGGCTCATCGGCGATGTGGCACCGCCGGCGAGGGGCGAGGCCGAGCGCGATGAGGAGGTGGCCCGGCGCCTTCTGCTGCGTGGCGCCTGCGGCGATGCGGCGTTCGCGTCCGAGCCGCCCGGCGAGCGCCCGCCGTCCGGCGCGAGGCGGCGATGCGGGCGACTCGAATGCGGACGTCGGTGACACGGGCAGCGCGGGGGATCCGGGCGATGTCGATCCGCGGGTGCTGGTGATACGGGCGGTGCGGGTGCAGCGGGCGGGGCGGGGCGAGAGGCGGCGTCGGGCTCTCCTGCGCGCCCGGTGCCTTGCGCCTCTGGGGTGCGGAATCGACGGGTCCCGACAAGGGTGGGAACGGAGACGCGGTGTCCGGGGCCTCTTACCGGCGCATTGGCTGTCCCCGGGCCGTCCTGAGGTGCCGGCGGCTGTGGGGCGCAGGGCTGCTTGCACCGGCCTCCGAGGACGGTGCCCACGAACGATTTGCGGCTGGACCGAGGATTCCCTCACGCACGGCGGGCGTCGGTCGGACGGGAGCCCGGATCGGGGAGTCGGTGATGCGGATGCCGGTTCGACGACAGGTGCTGCGGATTCTACGGGTTCCGACGGCATGGTCTCACCCGCAGTCAAGGATGTGGACGAGGCCCGCTCGAGAGGCGGGCGAAGCGGTCAGCAGGCCTGGGCGCGGGGGTCTGCTCTTCCACCTTTGCGGGCTTTGTGGGCGCGCGAGCGTGCGGAGTCTCGCGTCGTCCCGCCGCCTGGGGCTGCTGAGATCGGATTCTCGAGTGCTTTGCGCCGTCCGGCGCGCGACCGGCGGGTTGTCAGGGTCCGGCATCGTGTCACGCCGTCCACGAGTCCGGCCTCCTCCCCATTGCGGCTTATCGGTGTCAGCAGGGTCAGCGCGACCCGGGCGGTAGCGCGACCGAGTCCGGGCGTGGTCGTCCCCTCGGCGGTGACGACGCGCGCTCCGACGATGGCCGTCCCCGGAGTCCTGCCGGTGCACGCCAGAACGATGATGACCGTTGCGAGAAGTTCGAGGGCGCTGATCCAGGCGAGTGCGTTCCAGCCTCGCGAGGAGATGGAGCGCGACCGGTGGGGCGATGAGGATCACCAGATCGATGACGGCGGCGCACAGCAGTTCGAGGATTGTCGGACGCCCGGGGCGGTGGAGCGGCCCGCTGAGGGTGCTGAGGGTGCTGAGGGCGCGGCGGTCGCGGCGGTTCCGAAAGTCCCGGGGGCCCCCGGGAACGCCTCTGCGGCCCGAGCGGTTCTGGCGGTTCCGGTCGGTCGGGCGGAGTCGTGACGTCGTGTACTCACAGTTGCCTCATGAAATCGATGATCCCCGCGGCGACCACCGCTGCGGGAAGTGCCAGGAGTCCCGAGATGGACCCCCAGGATGTCTCCGAAACGTCCCCCACCATGCGGATCGGCGTCTGCCCAGACTTGAGAGCATGATCACGCCGGATACCAGCCCGGCCAATGCTGCGATCCCCATGAGCGGGTTGAAGGTCATTGTGCCTGGTTGAGAGCCGGAGGTCAGGAATCGAGATGATGGCGGCGATGCCCACCGCCAGACGTGGCAGGATGCGCTCGGTGTGCGAGCGGGCGGTGCGTGGGTGGAGAAGCAGGAGGGCTGCGACGAGGGCCAACTCGACGCGAGCTCCCCAAGCGGCTGCGTTGCTCCCCAGAGCGATGCTCACCGCTGCCGGTGAGCAGGCCACCACGACGACCGCGATGACGACGCCGACCGATATCGACACCGACTCCGCCTGAGCCAGCGTGCGCGATATCCGTCCACTGCTCACCTCGTCCGGGGGTCGCATCATTGGGGCTCTCACGCCGCGGCTGCCCGCGCGCTGCTCCGACAGGTCGAGCAACTGCTGATCGGGTATGGAGGAGAGGGCCGCGGTGGGCACCAGCGTGATGATCACTGCTCCAATGGCGAGGACGATGACGGCCACAGGGGCCCGGGGAATCCCGAAGGCCAGGACTGCGGAGACGATGATGGCCGCGACGGTCCACGCGAGGGCGCCGGTTGCGGCGCATACCGAGCGCAGTCGCAGCCACACCGCCAGGGCGGCCGCCCCGGCTCCCCAGGCGGTCAGCAGCGCCGCCATCGTGGTCGGCTGCAGGACGTCCGCCGGTGCCAGCAGGACGCCCGTCGCGGCGCCGAGCAGGGGCAGGGGCAGAACTGCGACCGCCTCATGCAATGAGCTGAGATGCTTGCGCGTTGGGATCATCCGAGCCAGCAGAAGAGCCGCGGCGAGTCCGGCTGCGCCCATGCGTGCCGGCATGGGCAGGCGCTCGTCGTTGGCGGCCAGAACCGAGTGCCAGCCCAATGCGAGGAGTAGGAGGGCCACCAGCACGACGGAGGCCGCATCGAGTCCATACCGCGCGGGTCGAGACCCAGAACGGGCGGAGAAGAGACGACGGGCCGCGTGCCTGCCGGTCGCCCTGCCGCCCACGAGCAGCATGGCGCCATCCTCGAGATCCCGTCCGAAAACGGCGTCCAGCGGCGCAGGCGTCCCCGAGGCGGTGGACACCAGGGCGTTGTCGGGGACGGCCGCACCCGTGCGGGCCTCCAGGAGCGCGCGCAGCGGCGTCCCAGCCGCCACGGAGACATCGGTCCACCCGCCCTCCTCGACGAGGGTGACGCGTACGCTCGTCACATTCATGCGGATTCTCGCTCTTCGTGCGTGAGTGGGGGTCGCTGGGGTCGTCGGAGTCACCTTGAGTAGGGGACGCTCGGCGTGGAGCCGCATCGGCTCGCATGAGTACCTAGGGTACATCCCTCCGGTGCCCTCACGTGAATATCACTCCGGGGATCTGGAGAATCCGTGCAGCCCCTTGCTCGTCGGCGGGCCCCGCTCGCCGACGAATCGGAAGGTTTCCGGCCGCCTTATGACCGACAGCCAGCTGAGCTCCGCAGACTTCCGAGCGCCCATCGGGGTCGATAGACGTCAAGGCGCCGCCGGACGCGGTCGTGGCGCAGGACACCTCGAGCGTCCTGGCCACTCAGTGCTGCCCCTGACGGGATCGATGGGCGTCATGGTCTTCGCGGCCGTGTCGAACTCTAACGGTAACCGCACCCTTTTTCTTGGGCGGCGGAATGGTGGTGCGATGCTGTCGATGGTCGGCATCAACATCTGACCGGCAGGTTCGTCAGCATCGCGAGAGCGTCAAGGGATCAGCGGCGCGAATACCTCGCCTACTACTCTCCGAGTTGCGCAACTCGGTACGGACGATGGCGGGCGGCAGCGGCGTCATGCGGTGCACGTTCTGCCTGAGCCGGAAGCCCTGCCCTACTTCGTCAGGACGGGCGCCGCGTGTGGGAGCGAGGCGCCGGGGACGATGAGATGCTCGTCCGGCTGGGCCGCCCACTCAGCCCTTTGAGCGTTGATCTGATACCGGAGAAACTCGACGCCCTGGCTAAGCTCGATCCCGTGTGCCTGTCCGCCATGTCGCGCTTCGTGGCCACTCACCGCGATGTTGACGGGCTGCCGTTGGGAACCTCGCTGAGGTACTACTCCCGTGTGGAGGTTGTTGGAGAGGCCGAAGCGACTCGCGCGCTCACACGGGCGCTGCTGGTGCACCTGATGTCCATGACGCCGCCGAGCCGTCTGCGTGTGGCCGTGGTGGCCTCGGGGAGACTCTCGAGCGGTGGGAATGGCTCAAGTGGGCGCCCCACGCCTGGTCGGACTCGGTCGAGGATGATGCCGGCCCGGCGCGCATGATCGGTCTGTCGTGGGAGGAGGTGGCGGGGCTGCTTCCTGAGGGTCTTGAGAATCGTGGGGCCTTCTCCTCAATGCCACCGATGCTCCCCGTGCCGTCCATCGTCGTGGTGGTCGATGGCAGGGTGGGTTCCGCCCGGGTTCCCCATCGCGTCCAGCGGTGGCCTCAATGGTGTCACCGTGATCGACCTGCCCGAGAGATGGGGGCCGCTGACCTCGCTGTCGACGCTGCGTGTGCTGCTGCACCCTGCCTCGACCCTGACTCACGCCACGCCGATGGAGGTCGTGCGGGCCGGGGAGGATCCTGCCCTCGCCGTGGCCGACACCATGGACATCGCGACTGCTGAGGCGGTGGTGAGGCACCTGTCCGCGCGATTCAGCGTCTCAGGGGAGACCGCGGTCAGCAGTGCCCCTGTCGGCACGCCGGATCCGAAGCGCTCGGCAGATCTCCTCAACCTCCTCGAGCTCGGGGACGTGCGCGACTTCAACCCGGACAGCGATTGGCGACGCCGGTCGGGGCGGGACCGGCTGCGAGTTCCTTTCGCGGTCACGCCCGAAGGCGCTCCGGTGGTGCTGGATATCAAGGAGTCTGCTGAGAGCGGTATGGGCCCGCACGGTCTGCTCGTGGGCGCGACCGGATCGGGCAAGTCCGAGGTTCTGCGCACTCTCGTGCTCGCGCTGGCGCTGACCCACCCGCCCGACCAGCTCAACTTCGTGCTCGTCGACTTCAAGGGCGGTGCCACCTTCGCGGGCATGTCGGAGCTCCCGCACGTGTCCGCCATGATCTCCAACCTGGAGAGCGAGCTGGGACTGGTCGACCGTATGGAGGAGGCCCTGCGCGGAGAGATGACGCGCCGCCAGGAGATACTCCGCGACGCCGGCAACTACGCCAACGTCACCGATTATGAGGAGGCACGCCGCGCCGGCAAGCACAACGGCGAGCCGCTTCCCGCCCTGTTCGTCATTCTCGACGAATTCTCAGAGCTGTTGTCTGCCAAACCGGACTTCATTGAGGTGTTCGTCGCCATCGGACGCCTGGGGCGCTCGATGCAGATTCACCTCCTGCTGTCTTCGCAGCGTCTGGAGAGGGCGTCTTCACGGTCTGGAGTCGCATCTGTCCTACCGGATCGGTCTGCGCACCTTCTCCTCGGCCGAGTCGCGCATCGTCCTGGGGTCGCCGACGCCCACGACCTGCCGCCCTATCCCGGCAGCGGCTGCCTCAAGAGCGGCACGCGCGACGTGACGCGCTTCCGGTCATGCTATGTGGCGGGTCCACCCCCGACGCGCGCCGCCCTGACGGCTGCTCCTGCAGCTGCGGCGGCTGCCCGGAACTCCGCCGAGCGGGCGCGTGCTCCCCGAGTCGTGCCGTTCTCCGCGCTCCCGGTTCGCGGCCAGGCGGCCCCGCCGCCGGTTGAGGAAGAGGAGGAGGTCGTCCTGGACCCGGCAGCGGAATCCGCCCAGCCGTCTCTTCCCCAGGATGCCGAGTACGCCGAGATGGTGACGATGGACATCGCCGTGGCGCGAATGGCCGGACACGGCACGCCCGCACACCAGATCTGGCTGCCGCCCCTGGAGGTCAGCGAGACCTTCGATTCGCTGCTGGGCGACCTCGGCGTGGATCCGAAGCTGGGGCTGGTGTCCCCATCATGGCGCGCTCGCGGCGACCTGGTGGTGCCCATGGGCATCACCGACGTGCCCCTGGAGCAGCGCCGCGAGCTCTACAGCGTCGATCTGTCGGGCTCCGGCGGTCACGTCGCCGTCATCGGCGGTCCGCTCAGCGGCAAGTCGACGGCACTGCGCTCCCTGGTGATGGGACTGGCCCTGACGCGTACGCCGACGGAGTGCAGATCTATGTCATCGACCTGGGCGGCGGCACCTTCGCGACCATGCTCGATCTGCCGCACCTGGCCGGCGTCGCCACCCGTGACGAGCCCGACATCGTCGCCCGCATCATGGCCGAGGTATCGGCCCCTGCTGGACGATCGTGAGCGCTTCTTCAAAAGCCAACCGCATCGATTCGATCCAGACCTACCGCCGTGAGCGGGCGGCGGGCCGCATTGACGACGGGTACGGCGACGTCTTCCTCATCGTCGACGGCTGGTCCACGCTCAAGACCGATTTCGAGCAGGTCACCGACAAGCTCATGGCTATCGCACCGCGCGCCCTCGCCCTGGGCGTGCACATCGTCGTCGCCACGGGGCGCTGGACCGATATGCGCATGACCATAAGGACATGTTCGCCACCCGGATCGAGCTGCGACTGGGCGACCCGACGGACTCCGAGATCAACCGGAAGATCGCGCGCGAGGTTCCCACCGGCAGGCCCGGGCGCGGGCTGGATCCGAAGGCGCGGCACATGCTGCTGGCCACGCCGCGCACGGACGGCGACCGCGATCCCTCGACGCTGGCCAGTGGCGTCAACAACGCTTGCCGCACGATCGCCGAGGCCTGGACCGGTCCGGGGGCCCAAGCTGCGCCTACCGCCCACGCGCATCGATCTGACGACCCTTCAGGAGCAGGTGCCGCCGGGCGCGACAGTCATCGGGATCAACGAGGCGCGTCTTGAGCCCGTGCGCCTCGACATGAGTCACGATCCGCACCTTCTCGTCCTGGGCGACGCCAAGACGGGCAAGTCCGCCTTCCTGCGGGCGCTCGGCAACGAGCTGTGCCGCGGGCACTCGACGGACGAGGTCCGCATGGTGGCGATCGACCTGCGCCGCTCCCTGCTCGGCGAGCTTCCCTCCGAGCATCTCCTCACCTATGTCACGGTCCGCGAGGAGGCGGCTCAGGAGGCCAACGATCTCGCTAATTTCCTCAAGGCCCGCATGCCCGGTCCCGATGTGACGCTGGAGCAGTTGCGCCGCAGGTCGTGGTGGCACGGGCCGGACGTCTACGTTCTCGTGGACGACTACGACCTGCTGTCCTCGGGCCAGCAGACCGCCAACCCACTGCTTCCCCTGCAGCCGCTGCTCGCGCAATCGCAGGATCTCGGGCTCCACCTGATCCTGACCCGGCGCATCGGAGGTGCCAGCCGCGCCATGTTCGAGCCCATCACCCAGACGCTCAATGACCTGTCGACGCCCGGCATCATGCTGCCCGGAAGTCCCGACGAAGGGCCGCTGCTCGGGCGGCAGAAGCCGATTCCCGGGCCGCCGGGACGGGCGCGCCTCATCAGCCGCGACCACGGGGTCCAAGCGCTCCAGCTGGCCTGGGCGCCCCCTACCCAGTAAGCAGAGCAGATGATGGCGGGTGGCACAGACACTTCGAAGACGGGCGAGTTCGGGCCGCGACGGATCCAGAGATTGGGGGCGACTGGCGAGGGTGGGACGATGACGGCGTTCGGCAGCCGCGAGCAGAGCCCGGGATTGATCCGAGGAAGATTCTGATGACAGTAGTCTCGGCATGATTCGGTGAACCGGTATCCCGATGGGAGAAAGTACCGATTATGGCTGTAGACCCTGTTCGCACAAATATTGGTCCGTCGCCGTCGCCGTCGCCGTCGCCGACAGACATGTCTATGTCTGTCGCGTCGCCGGGTGAATAAGGAGAGACACAATGGGGAATCGGGGGCGGCGTGCTCTTATCGGGACAATGATGTGCGCTGTGTTAGCTGTGACAGGGTGTTCTCTGCCCTGGGGTGGGAAGCCCAAGGACAAGCGTTTCGCCGAATTCAGTGAGTACGTTCCCGAGAAGCTGGAGGTCAAGACGGATCTGGAGGCTGTGACCACTAGACGTATGCCCGGTCTTCACGCTTCGGCCGCTCACTGGGTGGGCCAGCGGGAGGAGAAGCCGCGCGAGGTGCTTCCCGATCAGGATCCCAGGTACTGGTTTCACGCCGTTGTCAGCGTGGAACCCGATAGCGCTGGCGCTCTTCAGGAGGCTTCGTCCGGTCCCGCGGGTCTGCTGCCGGCGATCTACTCCGATCTGCAGCAATACGTTCCTGAAGACTGTGCTTTTAATGCCGTTCCTGAGGATAAGGCTGACAGTATTCTCGATGTCGAACACGCACAGACCGAGTCAGAAGATGGATGGTTCCTCGTCACGGAGCTCGTGGTTTCGTCGGGCTGCGGCTTCGTCATTGTAAGAGGGAGAGGAAGGTAGCTCTGGGGCGCTCCTGAGCACGACGCTGTGGGTGGGGGCGCTTGATCGGAAGCTGCTGCTCGTTGGCCCCTGGACATGCTGCGGAGAGTTGCATAACCTGCAAATATGTCGTCTCCCCCTGTACATACGACCGAGACCGACAAGCACCCGATTATCCCGCCCGTACTGTACCTGCCCTCCACCGGCGCCTCTAGCAAGTGGGGTGCTGAGGTCGAGCTGCGTCATATGCGCGATGGCCGTGTAGCGCTGCTGGCCTACACGGCTCTGGACCGTTTGGCGACGTGTATGGGACCACACCAGCCGTGGGTGCTGTACCGCACGGAGCAGCTGGACGAGCTGGGCGGAGTTCAGTCTTACGACGTGATTTATCTGGATGTGCCAATGCCGCGCGAGCTGTGGCGCCAGGCAAAGGGTGAGGCAGCAGATGAGCAGTGATCTCCAATTCGAGTACGATGCCGCAACATACATCAAGGCGCGTTTCTACACTGCGCAGCACGACCTGGAAGAGGATGCGAGCACTATTCCGTCCCGAGGTCGATGGCGGCGAAGGTACGCAGTACATTGAGAATATGATCGCTCAGCTTGCGGACGACACTGGCACGCTGGCCCAGGCCGCGGCGCTGGGCGGAGAGAATATGGAGTCTGCGATCGACCTGGTTACTGGCGTTGATGAAGACGCGGCTCAGACCTTCCGCAGGATGGAACAGGAGATGCCATGAGCGACGACGCCTCTGCAGGTTCGGGCGATATCGATGTGACGATTCCCGGAAGTGTGGAGTCCGTTGATGGAGCCGCCTCCTGGCTGGAGGACCTGCGGGATAATCTCCGTGATGGCAGGCTAATGTTCACCAATAACGCCACTCAGGGCGAATGGCGGTCTGTCTGGCGAGCTGGCCTCGGCTGTGAGCAGCCCTTCCAACGATCTATCAACTGCTGCCGACGACGCCTATAATCGTGCTAAAAGCGCCGCCGATACCGTCCGATCCTTCGCCGACCAGCTCTCCTGGCGCAAGGACGATATGAACGATCACCTCGAAACTGCGAGGGGTTATGATCTGGACGTGGATGGCAATATTATCCACTACCCCGAAGCTGTTTCTGATCCGGGGATCTTCCTAAGGGTGCCACCAAGGATGAGAAGAACGCATGGTATGAGGGCAGACGAAGCCTATGACGCGTACTGTCGTAAGGTGACGCATTTCGAGAAGGTCCGCACTAAGGTTAACGCAACTTTTGTCAAACTCAACGACTGGATTGATGAGAACCTCGTGACCACGGGTCCGATGTCCTCGACAATTCCGCTATAACCGGCGTAAAAAGCACTTCTCGCGTCCTGTCTTGATGCAGGTTACGGCACTCTAGTGAACAACAATTATATTCCCACGGTCAATATTTTTGCGAAGCGCAGCCGAACAGGCGGCTATAAGGGCGGCACAAGACTCATCGAAAAATCCACGGGTCCATGCGCGCAGTGCGCGGCCGAGCGACACGGCTATCAGCAAGAAAAAGAGGCAAAAGGTGACTCCGGTAAGCTCAGTAAAACTGCCGACACCATAGAGGGCTTCGGAAAGTTCGCAAGAGATTTCGGGAGTGTTGCGATCACTCTCGGCTTCGCGGGCGCCGATCTTGCTAATGGCGAGTCGCCCAGTGAAACAATTCTAACGGCTACTACTGGGGCGATCGCCGGAAGATGGCCGGCCCTGCTGGCGTCGTGGTGGGGCCTGCAGTCGCAGCAGGTACTAGCTATGCGTATGAAACATGGGTGTCGCAAGAGACTCAGGATAAGATCGACGAAAGGTCTTGTCGACGCCAAGGACTGGACTGCTGATACGGTGGCGGACGGATGGGAGTCCTTGACCGAAGGCGTCGGCGATGCCGCAGACTGGGTCAAGGATAGCTGGAAGATGCTGTGATCGACGTCGATGCTGGTTGGCGTCAGGCGCCAACGCGGAAGGTTTACACCTGCGATCGCGCTGACCGTGATCGCAGGGTTGAGGCGTGGGTGGGGGTGGTGATCGGCGGTAGTATGATGCTGAGCTTCATCCTCCTCGCGTTCGTGTACTCGATCACGCCGAATGTCGTCTTGGTCGTTTCGGCGGGCCTGAGCCTGGTTCTATCTGGTGCGGGAAGGTTCGTACTGTGCAGCCGGATTCGTGAATCTCCCAGCCGTTGGCGTCGGGGCGACGGCGCAGTCGAGTCGGGCCGTGCTGGGGCTTCCTCCTGTGGGAGCAGATGCCCCCTCTGACGCTCACGATCGGTGTTGCGCTCGCATTGCGGATGCCATTTCCTCCAGGCGCCATCCATTCCGACGTAACCAGGTCGATGCGGCTCGCTCTAGGACTGCTCGCCGCCGCCTTGCTGATGTGGGCGTTCATGCCGGTGAATCCTCCGCGAAATCCTGAGCTGATCCTTGAGCCCAATGGAATGTGGCTGTGGCCGGGTGGTCGTCATCGCGAATACATTCCCTGGGAGCTGGATCCTGTCGTCGAGGGGCGACTCGGCCGTCATTTTCCACGTGCCGTAATCACAGGGGCCGAGGCCGCCCGGCGAGCTTTCCCATAGTCCCCATCCCGCTCGGCTACGTCCAGCTCCAGCGGGTGGTCGAGTTCTCTCCGCCCACCCCGAGCTGCGCGACGAGCTCGCCACCGACGCCGGCCTGGAGCGTGTCCGCCTCCTCATGTACACCCCCGATCTGGCGGGTCGAGGAGGAGCTGCCGCCCATCAGCTCCTCAGAATTTCCGCGGGACACGAGCGCGAACCGCACGAGACGCTCGTCTCCGCCGATATCGTCCCGCCTGCAATGAATGACCGGCCGATCCCTCCCGATGCCCGGGAAAGCTCTGATCTGGAACCTCTTTCAGAGGCGTCTCGGCCGCCAGTGCCGTCCGGAGCCCCATAGTTGCGAGAAGGCGGATCGCAAGAACGCCAACGCCCCTCTACGCATCCTGCTCTATATCATAATCGCCGCGCTTCCCCTGTTCACATATGATACCGCCGGTCAGAATACTGCGCTCACGTTATTGTGTCCTGCTATTATTCTTATAATTCTGCTTCATGTGCCGATTCTCTGGATGGTCGATATTCCGATAGCGCGAGCGCCTCGGCGCTGGGTGCGAGATGCGGGAGGAATCGCGTTGCCCGGGTTCTGGCCGTTCCCTCTGGCTAGACAGATCGGTGCGCTGCTCTTCGCCCTGCTTGGTCTTCTTGTTTATTATCTTGTTCTTTCTGATCGGTCTATTGATGAGGATTATCCTGTTCAGTCTCTCTGCATTGCGACGGCCTGTCTCGTGATCGCAGTCGTGATCTGGTCGAGGACCCCGCGGCCGCGCCTGCAGGAGCAGGGGATCACTCTCACCCCGAGGGGTTCCGCGTGTCGCCGGGCACCCGCCACGAGAACGCATTCATGTGGCGGGACGGCCCTCGCGTCGTCGGCGCCTCCAGATCAGGCTCCGCCCTCATCCTGACCGCCTCCGGGTCCGCACTCACTGCGGTTCGCATGGCCCCCATTCCCCTGAGCTACGTCCAGCTCCAACGAGTAGTCGGGTTCTACACCACCCACCCCGAGCTGCGCCGCGAGCTCGCCGACGACGCCGGCCTGACTCGCGTCCGCGCCCTCATGCGCACTCCCGTCTGGCGGATCGAGAGGACTCTGCGGCCCACGCCACCCATGCGGCCAGAACCGCAGGCGCCCCGGACCCTCGACTGCGAGGCGGCTGACCGCAGAAGATCCGGTGCTCCTCGTCGCGCCATCCTGTGGGCACTCGGGGCTCTCGCCGGCCTCGTAGCGATCGCCATCACCGGCCGGGAGACGACAATGATCGCCCTCCTCGCCGTCGTCTTCATCCTCATGCTGCTGCGGGCCGCCGTCCTGCGGGTCTTCCAGATCCCTTGGACCGTGCCGATCGGCACTGGGCCACCGGCCGCAACGGCATCGAGCTGCCATCCTTCTGGCTCGCCCCGCTACTCCACGCGCCTCGGCGCAGGGACACTCGCTCTCATTTCATTCGTCTGCTTCGCACTCACCGTCACCGCCCGCCCCTCCGAGGAGCGGTTCCGCATCCCCTCCGTACTCGCCGCAGCCGTGTGCTTCGCCTTGGCCCTGACAGTCTGGCGCAACACCGGACGACCACCTCGGGCGGAAATCATCCTCACTCCCGAAGACTTCCGCATCGCGCCAGGGAACCCAGCACGAAACAGTATTCCGGTGGGACGGCCGCCCCTGCGTCGTCGGCGCCTCCACGATCAGGCCACATACTCATCGGCCATCTTCTCGATCCTGATGCCGGTCTGGCCCGCCTGCCCATAGACGCGTTCACTACGGGTACGCCCAGCTCCAGCACGTGATCGACGTCTACTCCGACCACCCCCGAGCTGCGCGACGAGCTGGCTACCGACGCCGGCCTGACCCGCGTCCGCGCCCTCATGCGCGCTTCCATCTGAGTCGGAGAACAGCGAGGAATCCGGCTCAGCGAGACGCGCGGCCCGCGGCTGCGGAGCTTCTGCAAAAACTTCACTTCGCTTCGGCGGGGGCGAGCAGGACGGAACGGGTAGCACCGGTACAGTCGTTCGTATGGCAAAGGGACGAAAGGGAGGCGGCACTCCGCCGCGCAGAAGAAGCGTCCGAACGGGCGCCGCCCGGTCGTCCTCCGCGCGGGCTCCGGCCGCGCGCACCGTTCCACCTCGAGCGCCCCGCGCCTCCGGGACCCGCGCCCGGCGGGCGCGCGCGCCCGCAGGCAGACCAAGCGTTCTGCGGACGCGGGCCGCCCGAGCAAAGGGGCCAGGGGACCGCCAGAGGATCCAGGGAGACCAGGGGACTAAGGGGACTCAGTCGGCCAAGGCCGCCTCTCCAACAGCCGGTGCTCGCTCGCACAAGGGACGGCGACCGGCAGAAAAAGACCCGCCCGCAAACGCCCGGCACGACTTCTCCCGCTTCCGGCAAGCCCTCTTCCGCCGCTCGTCAAACCACCGACAGAACCGCCGGAACCACCGAAAGGCCGCGCTCCGCCTCGGCAGGCCGCGCAGGGCACGGCTCGGCGCTCGCGCACCGTGACCACCAGGACGGGCACCCATCGCGTTCCGGTGCGCGCCGCCGCGCAGCCGCCGCGCGGCGGAACACGAGGGCGCCGGCTCCGCCCGCTCCGCGGCGAGGGCGCCAGCCGCCCACCGGCGCCCGGCTGCGCCGCGCGCGACCAGCCTCCGCCCCGGCCGCGGTACTGGCTGCGCTGGCTTCTGGTCATCGCCGTCGTCCTGGGCATCATCGGTGCTATCGCCTACGCCATGATTGCCAGCGCCACCTGGGTCCGTGCCACCATCCGCAGCCAGGACGACGCCGAGGCCGCCAGCTCCGTGCACACCGTCTACCCCACCGGTCGCCTGCGATGCCGCACAGCTCAACGTCGCCGTGGACGCTCCCAAGGAGACCACCGTCGGCGCCGGTATGAGCATTGAGGCCACGCTCACGAACGAGGGCGGTGACGCCTGTCTGCTCGACATCGGCGGCGCCTCACTGGGGGCGGTCATCAACTCGGGCGATCAGACCGTGTGGACATCCACGACCTGCCCCGCCGAGCCCACCGAGGCCCCTGCTCGTCGATGTCGGGAGTCCGCCCGCGCCTCCTGACGTGGAGCGGTATGTCACGGCTGCGGGATGCTCGCCGTCGGAGCCGCCCCGGACCCGACGCCGTCCCCGGAGACGAGCGCCGCGCAGGACCCTTCGGCGAGCCCCGGGGCCAGCGCGTCGCCCAGCCCATCGCCCGTCAGCCCGAACGTGGCCGCGGCCGGCACCTACCGCCTCCACCTCCAGCTCGACGGGACCGACATCACCGGCGAACAGGTCTTCCTCATCCAGTGAGAACTCAGTGAGGGCTCAGCGAGGACGTGGGTGAGAAAAGCCTGTCAGCCTCATCAGACCCGACTAGACCCGCCGGCCCCGCCGGTATGCAGTCCTCACGCGTAGCGGTCGACGATGGAGACCTCCGCCAGGCGGGAGAGCCCGTCGCGCAGGGGTCCGCGCCTGGCCCGCATCCACGCCGTCGACGGCCTGCAAGCTCCTCGACCGTGGCGCCGAGATCGCCTGGAGCGACCCCCAGGTGCCCACGATCGTGCGCGCCGCTGACAGCGACAGGCGCGGGATCTTCGCCAGAATCCTCATTCCGCGTGGTGAGATCGAGGCGTCGAGGTCCTGCCCGTCATCGCCCCCGATCCCCATGGAGCGGGCGACCATCGCCATGTCGAGCAGGGCGGGGGAGCCGACCCACTTGAGCCGGGCGTCCACGGCGTCCCTGTCCAGACCGATCGGCGGGTAATCGGACGGACGAAATCGCGCTCGGCCGTGAGACCGCGCGTGGGCTCCTCGAGCTGGAGGGCCAGCAGGCGCCCATCGGTGCCGAGCTCGATGACGTAGCCGTCGATATCCGAGGCGATGCGGCGCACCATCTCGAGCAGTTGGAGGACCGAGGTGACTTCGCGGACGGTGACGAGGTCCTCGATCTCGAGGGCGTCCAGACCGGCCGAGGTCTCGTCAGAGCGCGCCTTGCAACGCTCCAGGGTGGCCAGTGCCTGGTTGGCTCGGGCCAGGATCGCCTCACTGGGCTCGATGACGTGGCGCTTGCCGTCCACGTACAGGGAGATGATCCGCATGGACTGGCTCACCGAGATCACCCGGGTAGCCGGTCTGGCGGGCCACGCGCTCCGCCGTGCGGTGGCGCATCCGGCCTCTGCGGTCTCTATGGAGGCGTGGGGAGGAGCTGGACGTTGGCGCGCCGGATGCGCCCGCGGTGCGGTCGACGACGACGCCGCCGTCCATCTTGGCCAGCTCGCGCGAGTCTCGCGGCGGAGAGCTCGACGTCGAGATTGAAGCCCCCGAGGAGATCGACTCACCATCTCGTCATAGCCCAGCACGATGATGATCGCTCCGGTGCGTCCGCGCAGGATGCGCTCCAGGCCATCGCGCAGCACGGTACCGGGCGCGACGGTGCCAGGGTCTCGCGCAGCGGACTGCCGGGCTTGCCGGTCGGCTCAGTCATTCATGTCTCCAGGCGGGGAGGGGACGGGGCGTCGGTCGGCGCCCCAAGGCGAGGTGATGTCATCGTATCGGTGTACCCGCGCGACTGCGGTGAGGCGCATCGCGCGCAGCCCTGATCGGCCTGAAAAGCTCTGAGCAGTCCTGAGCGGGTCTGCTCAGAGGCCAGTACTCGGCGGGATACGGGCCGAGATACGTGCGGGATGAGTGCAGGGATGCGCATGGGGCGCGAGAGCAACGAGCGCACGGCGCCCAGTGCTGCTGTTATCGTCCATTCCGTCACCGCCCATCCGCGGCTGGCAGCCTGCGAATGCTGCTGTGCAGTTGTGCAGTGCGTCAGCCGCGGGGCAGGGCTGCTCCGACGGCCTCGCCCACATGACCAACCGGCAGCACCTGCATGCCGGCGACGGGCCGCAGTTCCTGAGATCCCGCCAGGGGCACGATGGCCTGATCGAAACCCAGGCGTGCGGCCTCCGCCAGGCGCCGCTGGATACCGACTGTGGCCCGGACCTCTCCGGTCAGGCCGACCTCCCCGAAGGCGACCAGCCCCGCGGAGGTGGGCAGGTTGCGGGCCGCGCTGACCACCGCCAGCGCCACCGCCAGGTCCGTGGCGGGCTCAACCGCGCAGGCACCTCCCACCGTGGAGACGTAGACGTCCGAGCCGGAGGTGTCCACGCGCATGCGCGCCGTGAGCACGGCCAGCGCCATGGCCACGCGGGGTGATCCACCTGACGTGGTGCGTCGCGGAGAGCCTGCGGCGCTGCCCGCCACCAGCGCTTGGATCTCGACGGGCATGGGACGGCGCCCCTCCAGGGTGACCGTCGCGCAGGTGCCAGCACCTCCGAGCGCGCGCCGCGGACGGGAACAGGCCCGAGGGGTCAGCCAGGCCCACGATGCCGCGCTCACCCAGATCGAAGCAGCCGACTTCGTCCGTCGGGCCGTAGCGGTTCTTCACCGCGCGCAGCAGGGCGCAGACGGGCATGGCGATCACCCTCGAACTGGCAGACGACATCGACCAGGTGCTCGAGCACGCGCGGACCCGCAATACCTCCGTCCCTTGGTGACATGGCCGACCAGGAGCACCGGAATGCCGCGCTCCTTGGCCACGGCGATCAGTGCTCCCGCGACCGCTCGCACCTGCGTCACGCCGCCGGCCGATCCCTCGGTCTGCGCTGAGGCGATGGTCTGTACCGAGTCGACCACGAGGGGTGAGGGCGGGCCGCCTCCACGCTGACCGAGCAGTGCCCCCAACTCGCTCTCAGCGGCGAGCAGCAGGGGCCGGATCGATCGCGTCGATGCGCTCGGCCCTGCAGTCGCACCTGACTCGCGGACTCCTCCCCGGTGACGTAGAGGACGGGGCCGTCGTCGCGCTCCTTCGTGGTGTGCGCGGCCTTGGCGGCCACATCGAGCAGGAGGGTGGATTTGCCCACCCGGCTCGCCGGCCAGCAGTACGACGGCGCCCGGCACGATCCCGCCGCCCAGCACCCGGTCCAGCTCGCCGACCCCGGTGGGCCGGGCCGGGCCTCCTCGGCGCTGACCTCGCCTATGGGACGGGCCGCGGAGGCCCTGGGTGCACCGCCCTGACCGGGCGGATCCTGGTCCGCCCGCCGCCAGGGCGCCGGCGCGAGGCTCAGGAGGCCTCTGTGAACTCCTCGAGGGTGCCCCAGGCCTTGCACTCACGGCACTGGCCGAGCCACTTGGGGTTGGTCCATCCGCAGTCCGTGCACACGTAGGGCCGTGCGCGCACTGGCGCTCTTAGCGGTTCTGGTGGAAGCCATGCTGTCAGGTTAGCGAGCGGCACCGACACGAATACGCGGCACGATCTCTGCGGGGTCGGGCGGAGTCAACCGCCGTGCGATCCGTTGTACGAGCCGCTCTGTCCGTCGGGCGTCGGTAGGCCTGTCCGAGGCGCCTGGCCGTAGCCGTCGGTGCTGTGGGGCCGTAGGCCCGGCTCGCCGTGGCCCGGATCGCTTCCCGGCGCGCTGGCCTGCTGAGTCCGCCCGTAGCCGGGCGAGGACGGCTGGGCCCCGTAGCCGTACACGGGTTGCTGGGCCTGTCCGTACCCGAACGCAGGCTGCTGAGACCGTCCGTAGGGCGCCGCTCCGCCCACCTGCGGCGCCGGCTGGCCGTATTCGGCGGCAGGGCCCGGCTGGCCGTAGAGGTTCGTCGCCGTCTGCGCCGTGTTCTGGTGCTCCGGAAGCGACTGTCGACGATTCACAAGGGCCCGATCGATTATCTTGACCAGGCCCACTAGGAGGATTGTGGGGAGGGCGAGCAGAAAGATGGGGATCCGCGTGCGGCCGGTGCTGTTCATGGAGATCCATATGAAGATGCCGATGCCCAGCACGACGCCGATCACCACTGCGAGGACTAGCATGACGTAGTATCCGTTGGAATGTGGGTTGTCCTGAGAGGCCATGGGCTACTCATTTCCTTGGGTCTTGGTGGTGAGATCACCGGCTGGAGGGTCGGTATGAGAAAGAGTATTAGTACCACGGGCTCGTCCGCGTCCTTCCCGCCGCCTGCATCCGGCGGAGCGTTCACCGCCCCGAGCAGATCGATGGGCATCGCCTGACCGGTCACCAGAAGTCCCTCATCGGGATGGCCATCGTGGGCAACGTGTCGGAGTTCTTCGACATGTTCCTCATCGGATTCATCGTCAATCTGCTGATCGAGGGCGCCGGGCTGGAACCTCACCGGCTTCCACTCCGGCGTCATCCTCGCCGGGGCCGGTCTGGGCACGGTTCTCGGCTCCATCACCTGGGGCAGGCTGGCCGACGTCTTCGGACGCAAGCACGCCTTCATCTGGTGCATCGTCGTCCTCGTCGTCTTCACGGCCGCCTCCGCCCTCACCCCGGTCAACGGCTGGATCCTGCTGGCGGTTCTGCGCACCGGCGTCGGTTTCGGCGTCGGGGGTCTGAACATCACCTCGGTGCCCTTCGTCCAGGAATTCGTGCCCGCCAAAGCAGCGCGGCCTCCTGTCGGGCCTGACGAGCGTCTTCATCCCCGCGGGCATCTTCCTCGGCGGCCTGGTCACCAAGTACTTCGGCGATGCCCTGGGCTGGCGCGGCCTGATCGCCGTGGGCTGCGTGCCCATCGTGCTGCTGGCCTGGGCGCGCGTCGTCCCCGAGTCGCCGCGCTTCCTCCAGTCCAAGGGACGCGAGGAGGAGGCCCGGGCGGCCTACGCCTGGGCGATGGAGATCCCCGTGGAGCAGGTCGCCGCCCTGCCCCCGATCCCCGAGAAGGCCTCGGCGTCATACTCGGTCATCTTCACCAAGTACCCCTCGCCAGCTGCTCGTGGTGGCGCTGGGCTCCTTCTCCTTCATCCTCGGCTCCTTCACCGTCCAGTCCTGGGGGCAGACGCTGCTGGGACAGTCCTTCAAGTTCAGGCGAGCACGGTCGCGACCCTGTTCATGCTGGTCTCTGGGCGACCTGCTGGGGCGCCTGGGCTCGGCATGGATCTCCGATCGGATCGGACGGCGCTGGACGATGTTCGGCTGCGGCGTGATCGGCGGTATCGGCGCCCTGATCGCGGCCTTATCGACCCGGATGGTCCATGGGGACGAGATCGGCAGTGCCGGCTACGTGTTCTTCGCGGGCATCTTCATCGTCATGATGTTCGGCGACGGCGCCTTCGGCATCCTCAACGCCTTCGGCGGCGAGCAGTTCCCCACCGAGGCCCGCTCGACCGGCCTGGGGCTGGGATACGGCATCGGCGCGGTCGCCAAGGTCGTCGGCCCCTACGTCGTCGGGGCGCTTATCGGGGCAGCAAGCTGAGCGCCGACGTGGTCTTCCTGCCCTTCGTCGTCTTCGCGGTGCTGCTGTTCATCGGAGGCGTCATCTACCTCTTCGCCCGTGAGACCAAGGGAGCCTCTCTGGAGGACATCTGACCTCTCCGCACGTCGCCGAGATCGGTCGTACTCCGGCTCGAGATCGGTCCGCTTCCGCGCCGAGATCGGTCGAGTTCCGGCTCGAGATCGGTCCGGTTCCGCATCGGCACCAGCGCCCGGCCCTCGCGACCATGCATTCAGCGCATGTCGCGAGGGGCCGGGCGCATCTGATCTCTTGGTGTTGGTCGGCTGGTCAGGGGCTGATCAGTGCTGCCCGTACACGTTCTGGTAGCGATCATTGAGCCGATCGACCAGGTCCTGGTCGATCAGCGTGATCTCGCCGTCGGCGCGGGCGATATGAACGGTGCGGGCGACCTCCTCGCACATGACGGCGGCCTTGACGGTGGCGCGGGCATCGCGCCCGATGGTGAAGGGGCCGTGGTTGGCCATGAGCACGGCCGGAGACTTCGAGCCGGACAGGGTCTCCACGATGCCGCGCCCAATGGAGTCGTCGCCGATGAGTGCGAAGGGGCCGACGGGGATGGGGCCCCGAATTCGTCGCCCATCATGGTCAGGGCGCAGGGGATGGGCTCGCGGCGCGCAGCCCAGGCGGTGGCATAGGTGGAATGGGTGTGGACCACGCCCCCGACGCCGTCCATGTGCCCGGTAGACGTAGGCGTGGGCGGCGGTATCCGATGACGGGGTGAGCGATGCCGGTGTGCCGTCGTCGATCTTGTTGCCGTCAGGGTGCACACGACCATGGTGTCGGCGGCCAGCTCGTCATAGGAGACGCCCGAGGGCTTGATGACGAACAGGTCGGTCTTCACGGTTTCACCATTGCGAGTGAGGGTGACGCGCTCCGAGACGTTGCCGGCGGTCCACACCACCAGACCCCAGCAGGGGCAGCTCGGCGTGCAGCGCCGCCACCTTCCGACGGGTTGCGGCCACCGCCCCGCGCACCTCGGCATCCAATTCGGACAGGACGATCGGCTCGGATGACTCGGCCAGATCTAGCAATTCGGAAAGTCGGGGCAGCTCGGGCAACTCGGGCACCATCCTCTCTTGTCTCGTCACGACGACGCCCGCCCGGCAGGCGGGCTCCGGTGACAGGGCCTGACGCGTTCCACTGTGCCGGGCTTGATTCCATGCGGCGCCGGCTGCGATGAACGGATGTGCGCCTTAGTTGCTCGGTTCGTATGGTGGTGCGGGTGGTCGGCGGTATGTCCTCTCGACTTACTCCGTGAATCTATTAGGGATCTATTAGGTGAATCCGGGGCTCGCTCGGGGTGGGTTCCGTCGAATCGGTCTCCGGGAGGGTGGCCGGGATGTAACTTATGTTCATCCGAGGATGCTCAGTGTCGGCGTCGGTAGCGGCGTCATCGCCTCGGGCGGGTGCGACTGGAGCACAACCTCATCGGCACGGCATCGACACAGGCGAGAACGGCCCCGGCCCCTCCACCAGTGGAGGGGCCGGGGCAATCGGAGCAGGCTCAGGCTCCCGCGAGGGCCCGGCGCACCCTGGCGGCGACAGCGTCGCCGGTGAAGCCGTACTCGGCGAAGAGCTCCGCGGCCGGGGCGGAGGCGCCGAAGTGGTCGACTGAGACGATCACCCCGGCGTCGCCGACGCGCTCGCGCCAGCCCATGGCGATGCCGGCCTCCACGGAGACCGTGAGGGAGTCCTCGGGCAGGACCGAGGCGCGGTAGGCCTCGTCCTGGGCGTCGAACCACTCAGGCAGGGGGCCGAGACGACGCGGGTGGGCGTGCCCTCGGCCTGGAGAACGGTGCGGGCGTCCGCGGCGACCGACACCTCGGATCCGGTGGCGATGATGGTCACGGCCGGGGCGGTGGGCTCGCCGTCGGCGCCGACGGCCTCGGCCAGGACGTGAGGCGCCTCGGCGCACGCCCTCGGCGGCGGCATCGGCCGAGGCCAGGACGGGTAGGTTCTGGCGTGACAGGACGAGGCCGGCCGGTGCGTGGTGGCGCCGCAGGACCTGGGCCCAGGCGGCGGCGGTCTCGTTGGCATCGGCGGGGCGGACGACGTCGGGCCCGGGATCGCGCGCAGGGGAGGCCAGGTGCTCGATGGGCTGGTGGGTGGGTCCGTCCTCGCCCACGCCGATCGAGTCGTGGGACCACACGAAGATCGAGCCGATCCCCATCAGCGCGGCCAGACGGGCGGCGGGGCGCATGTAGTCCGCGAAGACCAGGAAGGTGCCCGCCGTGAGGCGCGGGTCAGAGCCGTCCAGCGCGATGCCATTGAGGACCCCGCCCATGGCGTGCTCGCGCACCCCGAAGTGGATCATGCGGCCGTAGGGGCCGTCCCCCTCCTTCTGGGCGAGCCCGGCGGGCAGGAAGGAGGGCTCGCCGACCATGGTGGTCTTGTTGGAGCCGCCCAGGTCGGCCGATCCTCCCCACAGCTCGGGGACGGCGGGCGCCAGGGCGGTGAGCACCGCGCCCGAGGCGCTGCGAGTGGCCACTGATGCCCCGACCTCCCAGGCGGGCAGGGCCGCATCGAGTCCCGTGGGCGGCTCCTCGGCCAGCAGCCGGTCCAGCAGCGCGGCCCTCTCCGGGTTCGCGGTCCGCCAGGCCTGGTAGTGGGCGTCCCAGTCGGCGCGGGCGGCCGCGGCCCGCTCGGCGGCGCGGGCGCGGGTGCGGTCCAGCACGCCGTCGGTCTGGAAGAGGGCGTCGGGGTCCAGGCCGAGCGCCTTCTTGAGCCCGGCGACCTCCTCGGCGCCCAGTGCCGCGCCGTGGCTGGACTCCTGGCCCTGCTTGGTGGGTGCCGGCCAGGCGATGATCGTGTGCAGGCGGATCAGGGACGGCCTGGAGGTCTCGGCGCGGGCCTTCACCAGCGCCTCGTGCAGGGCCGTCAGGTCCTCGCGGTACTCGCCGCCGGCGGTCCAGTCGACGTCGAGGACCTGCCAGCCGTAGGCCTCGAAGCGGGCCGAGGGGTCCTCGGCGAAGGCGATGTCGGTGTTGCCCTCGATGGAGATGTCGTTGTCGTCGTAGATGGCGATGAGGTTGCCCAGCTGTTGGGTGCCGGCCAGGGAGGCGGCCTCGGCGGCGACGCCCTCCTGCATGCAGCCGTCGCCCAGGACGGTGTAGACGAAATGATCGAAGATCGATTCGCCCGCGGGGGCGTCGGGGTCCAGCAGTCCGCGCTCGTAGCGGGCGGCCGTGGCCATGCCGACCGCATTGAGAAGCCGGCCCCCAGGGGGCCGGTGGTGGTCTCCACGCCCTTGGTGTGGCCGAACTCCGGATGCCCCGGCGTCAGCGAGCCCGCGGTGCGCAGCGCCTGAAGGTCGGAGACCTCCAGGCCGTAGCCGGCCATCACCAGCTGGATGTACTGCAGCACCGAGGCGTGCCCCGCCGACAGCACGAAGCGGTCGCGCCCCAGCCACTGGGCGTCGGCCGGGTCGGCGACCAGCTCGTGCTGGTACAGCAGGTGGGCCGCCGGGGCCAGGGAGATGGCAGTGCCGGGATGGCCGGAGCCGGCCTTCTCGACGGCGTCCGCCGCCAGCGCCTTGGCCACGGCGATCGCCTTGAGATCGAGGGCCGAGAGCTGAAGAGAGCCGGGGCTGTCAGGGCTGTCAGGGCTGTCAGGGGTCGTGGGGCTCCCGGTGGTCTCTGTGCCATCAGCGGTCATGGATGGGCTCCTTCGTGGGTTTTCATGAGATGGGTGCGATATGCGTTCGGTATCGGCCGAATTGGCCGAATCGGCCGATGTCCGCCTGCCGGCGGTGCGGCGACAGTTCTGCGGGAATCCTCGCGCGGCTGCGTGCACACGGGCAACTGGGCCGGTGGACGGATGTGCGATCCCGTGCTCCCTGCGCTCCCCATGCTCCCCATGGTGGCCCCGTGGTCCGTAATCCGCGCAACGAGATGCCGCCCGACTGAGACGGCGCGTCCGGCCCTGGTCTCATTCCCTTATCCGGGCGAGGTCCGCCGCGCTCGCAGCGAGGCGCCCGGGTGGAAGACCGGGGCGATGCGCTCGGGCTCCCTTCCGGCGAGGGGGAGTATGCCCTCGAGCTGGTCCACGAGCAGTCCGACGGCGGTCCCGGTCACTCTGGAGACGTCCGAGTCGTAATGGGTGTAGTCCACGCTGGTGTGCGGCGAGTCGCCTGAGCCCCCGGCCCCGATGATCGAGATATCGACTCCCGGGGTCCGGCCGTTGGAGGTGAGCACATTGATCGCATCGTCTATCGAGGTGGCGGGGGCGGCGATGAAGGCGTCCGCGGGGCTGGAGCCGGCGAGGTAGTCGTCCAGCGCTGCGCGCATCGAGCGGAAGTCGCGGGCGACCTCCAGGGACTCCAGCGCCAGCCCCAGCGCGGATGCGCGATCGTCGAGCGCTTGGGTGAAGCGGTGCAGAAAGCCCATGGGCATGATGTGCTCCGAGGTCGGGTTGATGACCAGGGCGCGTCGATGGCCGGCGTCGTGGAGCCTCTGCGCGCAGCCGGAGCCGATGGCCTCGAAGTCCGTGTCGGTGGCGACGACGCCATCCGCGTCATGGCTGAAGCCGATGAACACCGACGGGATTCGCGATTCGCGCGCGGCCTCGACCCGGGGTCGCGGTCGAGGACGTCCATGATGAGGATTCCGTCGCACAGCGCGGATTCGGTCAGTCTGCGCATGCCCTCGACACCCTCCTCGCCGCTGATGACCAGCAGCTCGTAGCCGTGGCGCCGGCAGGCGGCCGCGAGCGAGACGATGTAGCGGTACTGCCCGGGAGCGTCGGTGCACCTGTGGTACGGCACGATCAGCCCGAGGATCCTGCTGCGGTTGCTCTTCAGGGCGCGCGCACTCGCATGCGGTCGGTAACCGAGCGCGCGCATCGCCTCGTGCACGCGAGCTCTTGTCTTTGGTGCAACAAATCGCTTGCCGCTCAGGACGTAGGAGACCGTGGACTGTGAGACTCCGGCGGCATATGCGACATCGCGGCTAGTGGGTGAAGACGGCATGATGCGATTTCGGGTGATGTGTGGCGGGTGAGTTCATGCTCAGGACCTCCCTTGCGCTATTAGGGTGTATCACGATACATTCAAGCTCCCGGGCGCAGCGAAGAGGCTTCGCCCACGATCCCGTCACGTCGCAGCCGGCAGACGCGAGCATCGATCGCATACGTGTGCGCATACGTATCGCCCGGTGCCGACCGCTGCCGGCGGAGGAAATGGAGCTGACATGTCCACGATTCAGCACAGGCTCATGGTCGATCGCCGCCGCATCCTGCAGGGCGCCGCGCTCGCAGCGGCGGCGCTGCCGCTGGCCGCATGCGGCAAGAGCGGCGGATCGACGGCGGACTCCTCGACCATCAAGATCCTCGACTACTACGCGGACGATCCCGATAACGGCATCTTCCAGAAGGTTCTCGAGGAGTGTGCCGCCAAGGTGGGCGTCACCGTCGAGCGGGAGAGCGTCAACGGCACCGGCCTGATCCAGAAGGTCCTGCAGATGAGCTCCTCCAAGACCCTGCCCGACCTGCTCATGCTGGACAACCCCGACCTTCAGCAGATCGCCGCGACCGGGGCGCTGGCCCCGCTGTCGGACTTCGGGATCGCCGCCGAGGGCTTCATCGAGGGCTTCGTCAGCGCCGGGACCTACCAGGACAAGCTCTACGGAATGGGGCCGTGCGCCAACACCATCGGCCTCTACTACAACCAGGACACGCTCTCCGCGGCCGGGGTGTCCGTCCCCACCACCTGGGATGAGCTCAAGACCGCTGCCAAGACCCTGACCAGCGGCGACACCTACGGCATCGCGTTCTGCGCCGCCGCCTCCTACGAGGGCTCCTGGCAGTTCCTGCCCTTCTTCTGGTCAACGGCGCCGACGAGACCGACATCGCCTCGTCGGCCGCCGCCGGAGCCCTCCAGCTGTGGGTCGACCTGGTCAACGAGGGATCCGCCTCCTCCGGCGTCCTGAACTGGGGGCAGGGCGACGTCGGCGAGCAGTTCACCTCCGGCAAGGCCGCCATGGTCATCAACGGGCCGTGGCAGACCATCACCTTCGACCAGTCCGATATCAACTGGGCGGTCGCGGAGATCCCGGTGCCCAAGGCCGGCGACACCCTGATCGCGCCGCTGGGCGGCGAGGTGTGGACGGTTCCCTCAGACGGGCAACAAGGACCGCCAGGCCAAGGCCGCCGAGCTCCTGACCGAGCTGCTCTCGGCCTCCAGGCAGTTGAGCCTCAACACCGAGCGCTACACGATCCCCACCGACTCCCAGGACGACGCGGACTACCTCAAGGAGCTCCCGCAGATGTCGTCGCTGGTCGAGTCCGTCAACAACGGCCGGGCCCGGACCGCGAAGCTGGGGGAGGCCTGGCCCAAGACCGCCGAGGCCCTCTACAACGCCATTCAGTCCGCCCTGACCGGCAAGGCCTCGGCTCAGGCCGCCTGGAGACCGCCAAGGCGGACTACCTGTCATGACGGCGGAGGAGACCGAGAGTCTGTCCGGAACTCTGTCCGGACCCGCTCCGGGCGACCCGGAGAGCCCGGCGGGGGGAGGGGAGCGCCCCTCCGCCGGGCGGACCGCGGCGCGCCGATCGCTGCAGCGCCGGGAGGAGCTGAGCAAATGGTGCTTCCTCCTGCCGGCCCTGATCTTCATGGCGCTGTTCTTCGGATACCCCATCGTCAAGAACGTGACGATGAGTTTTCAGGAGTACACCACCTCCACCTTCTACACCGGCCAGGCCCCGTGGGTGGGCTTGAGCAATTACGTCTCGGTGCTGACCTCCTCGGTGTTCTCCACGGCCATGCTCAACACGTTCCTGTTCACCGTGGGCTCGATCGCCGGGCAGTTCACCATCGGGCTGGCGCTCGCGATCTTCTTCAAGCGGCGCTTCCCCTCAACGGCGTCATGCGCTCGCTCATCCTGCTGCCCTGGCTCCTGCCGATGATCGTCTCGAGCGCGATCTGGAAGTGGATGCTGGACAAGGACAGCGGAGTGGTCAACCAGCTCCTTCAGGCGGTGAACCTCCCGGTCGTGCCGTGGCTGACCAGCACGAGTGTGGCGCTGATCGCGGTCATCATCGTGAATATCTGGCTCGGCATCCCCTTCAACATGACCATTCTGTACAGCGGCCTCCAGGACATCCCCGACGAGCTCTACGAGGCCGCCTCTCTGGACGGGGCCGTGGGGTGGAAGGCCTTCAGGTACGTGACCTGGCCGCTGCTCAAGCCCGTGGTCTCGGTGGTGCTGGTCCTCGGGGTGGTCTACACCCTCAAGGTCCTCGACATCATTCTGGGGCTCACCGGCGGTGGGCCGTCGAACGCCACTCAGACCCTGGCGACCCAGTCCTACAAGCTGTCCTTCGCCAACTTCGAGTTCGGACAGGGGGCGGCGCTCGGGAACGTCCTGGTGCTGGTCTCCGTCGTCTTCGCGATCGTCTACCTCAGGCTCAGTCGGTCCGGGGAGGAATCATGATGACGTCTCGTGCGCGCCGTTCCAGCCGCTCCGCCGTGAGCACGGCCCTGGGGCTGGTCTTCCTGTCGATCATGCTGTTCCCCGTGTACTGGATGGTCAACGCCTCCCTCCAGCCGGGCGTATCCACCGCGAATCTGCGAATTCTTCCGCTGAGTCCCAGTCTGGACGGATACCAGGGAGGCGTTCGCCAGTCAGGGGCGCCAATCTCGCCACGAGCCTCGTGGTCTCCCTGGGCGCCGTGGCGATCTGCCTGTGCGTGGCCACGCCGGCGGCCTACGCCCTGTCCCTTCACCGGGTGCGGCGCTCCGGGGTCATCCTGTTCGTCATGCTGCTGAGTCAGATGATCCCCGGGATCATCATCGCCAACGCGCTGTACAGCGCCTACAACACCCTGGGAATCCTCAACACCGTCCCCGGACTGATCCTGGCCGATGCCGCTTTGGGGATCCCCTTCTCCATCCTCATCATCCGCGCTTTCATGTCGGCTATTCCGGTTTCGATCCTGGAGGCGGCCAGAATGGACGGTGCGGGGCGCCTGCGCATCTTCTTCTCCATTGTTCTGCCGTTGAGTCGGAATGCGCTCGTCACGGCGGCGCTCTTCAGCTTCCTGTTCGCCTGGAGCGACTTCCTGTTCGCGCTCACCCTCGACTCGAACTCGGCCGCAAGGCCGGTGACGCTGGGCATTTACCAGTACATCAGGGGTTTTTGTGGCCGACTGGGGATCCGTCATGGCGACGGCGACCATGGCCTCGCTGCCCGCCGCGATCCTGCTGGTCGTGGCGCAGAAGTACGTGACCGCCGGCGCGACGGGAGGCGCGGTGAAGTCCTGAAGGCGCTGACCGCTCTCAGGGGCGATCCGCCGGGGCTGCCGAGCGTCCGAGCGGCTGGGCTGCCGAGCGTCCGAGTCGCCGGAAATCGCCGTCGAATACTGTCCGGCCATATTCGTGAGAATTTATCGAGTTCATCTGAATGCACGATAAAAAGGAATTCATATGCTGGAATACGTCACTATTGATCAGCGGCTTCGAGATCCGGCACGCGCATGAGGTGATGCGCGTCGAGCAGTGGGGGCGCGACTCGGTCCGCGTGCGCTGCGCCCAGCACGCCATCGCGCCCACGGATGCCGGAGCGCTGGAGGCCGCGCCCGAGCCGCGCGACTGCGCCCCGGCCGTCCGGGATGGAGAAGAGGTCCGTCTCGTCGTCGGCGGCCTCACCGTTGAGGCCCGCCTGGACGCCGGGGACGGCAAGCCGGCGGTCATGCTCCGCTTCCTGCGCACCGACGACGGCCGGGAGCTCCTGGCCGAGGAGCGAGCACTTCTGGTGGCCGGGTTCGCACGTCTTCTACGGGCAGCGCTCGGGCCTGTACGAGATCCACCAGCGGTTCCGCGCCTACCCCGGAGAGCGGATCTACGGGCTGGGGCAGCACGCACGGGCGGCTGGATCACAAGGGACTCGTGCTCGACCTCGTTCAGCGCAATGCCGAGGTGTCGATCCCCTTCTACCTGTCCAGCCGCGGATACGGATTCCTGTGGAACAATCCTGCGGTCGGGCGCGTGGAGTTCGCCGAGAACGGTACCCGCTGGGTGGCGGACGCCGCACCGGGACTCGACTACTGGGTGACGGCCGGCGAGACCCCGGCCGAGATCCTGGAGCACTACGCCGACGCCGTCGGGCATGCCCCAGTGCTGCCCGAGTGGGCCACGGGGTTCTGGGCAGTGCAAGCTGCGGTATCTGGGCCAGGAGGAGCTGCTCGACGTCGCCCGGGAGTACCGGCGCCGGGAGCTGCCCCTGTCGGTGATCGTCACGGACTTCTTCCACTGGACCGCCATGGGCGACTACCGCTTCGACCCCGAGGAGTACCCGGACCCCGAGGCGATGATGCGCGAGCTCGACGAGCTCGGCGTCAAGCTCATGGTCTCCATCTGGCCGACGATCTCGCCCCTGTCCGAGAACTACGACGCCATGGCGGAGCAGGGCCTCCTGGTGGGTGCCGACCAGGGCGTGGAGTTCCATCAGGACATTCACGACAAGAAGATGCCGCGCTCCTGCCGGTCGCCTTCTACGACCCTGACCAATCCCCGGGCTCGCAGGTTCGTCTGGGAGACCGTCAAGCGCAACTACTTCGACCTGGGGGTGCGGGTGTGGTGGCTCGACGCCTGCGAGCCGGAGCTCAACCCCGGACAGCCCGAGGAACCCTGTCCTTCCACGCCGGACCCGGTTCGGCCGTGGTCAACATCTACCCGCGCGACAACGCCCGCACCTTCTGGGAGGGCAACCGGGATGCCGGCGCCCCCGGCACCGTGCTGCTGTGCCGCTCGGCTTGGGCGGGGCAGGCCAAGTACGGGGCCGCCGTCTGGTCCGGGGACATCGCGCCGACGTGGGAGTCCCTGGCTCAGCAGGTTCGCGCCGGCCTGAGCATCGGCATGTCCGGAATCCCCTGGTGGACCACCGATATCGGCGGCTTCCACGGCGGCGATCCGAGCGAGGGAGTCCTACCGGGAGCTCTTCGCCCGGTGGTTCGCCTACGGGACCTTCTGCCCGCTGTTCCGCCTGCACGGGCATCGCGAGCCCCGCGGCGAGCTCGGCTCGCCCATGACCGGCGGCCCCAACGAGGTCTGGAGCTACGGGGAGCGGTGCCTGGGCGTCGCCCGCGAGCACATGGAGCTGCGCGAGGCTCCGCCCGTACATCCAGGAGCAGATGGCGGCTGCGGCTGAGCGCGGCACGCCCCCGATGCGCCCGTTGTTCCTGGAGTTCCCGGACGATGCGCGCGCCTGGGAGACCGACGACGAGTTCCTGCTGGGTCCCGATCTGCTCGTGGCGCCGGTGACGGAGCCGGGCGTCACCAGCCGCGGGGTCTACCTGCCCGCCGGAGCCGACTGGGTCGAGATCCACTCCGGCCGGACCTTCGCCGGGGGAGCGGACTACGAGGCGGACGCGCCGTACGAGTACATCCCCGTCTTCCGCCGCGACGGCGCCGAGATCGGCGTCTGAGGTCGAGCGCGTTCCTGGAACGTCAACGTACCTTTCCAACGTCAACGTACCTTTCTCCCATACTTCTGGGGGTAGAGCTCAGAAGGATGGGAGAAAGGTACGTCCGCGCGACGAAGGGACGTTCACGTTGGGGTGCGCCCAACTCGACTCCAGCTCCTGCTCCCTCTCGCCGGGATCGGTCAAGGGACCTCGCGGGTGCCCTGGGCCTCTGATCCTCGGTTCGAGTGCGAACCTCATGGAATCAGACGGGGAGAGGGGTGTCGGTGCTCGGCCACGAGATGAAGCGGGAAGGGGGCGTCGCAGCGCAGTGCTGGGTGAGCGGGAGCCTCGCCAAGCCATCGTTGTCGGCTGGGAGGCGCATCACCTGGTCGCTGAGCATGTGATGGCTCAGCTGGGCGCTGTTGCGTCCGTCGATCTTGTCCGAATGGGTTGATCGCCCATCGATATATCGCTACTCTTCTATGTGTCGATGGGTCGATGTGTTGCCCGCCAGGGCATCCGACAACAGAGAGGACATCATCGTGACGAAGCAGAAGACGGGCTCTTTGCCGGCTGGGCTTCTCGCCTTGGCCTTGGGAGGCTTCGGAATTGGCCTGACCGAGTTCGGCATTGTGGGTCTGCTCCCAGAGATCGCGGCAGATTTCGCCGTGACCGAGAGCGTCGCCGGGTATCTCGTGTCCGGGTACGCCTTGGCCGTCGCATTCGGAGCGAGTGCGCTGACCGTCGCCTTTTCCAGAGCCGAGCGGAAGAGGGTCCTGCTGGGGCTGGTGATCTTATTCATCACCGGTAATCTGATATCTGCCCTCGCTCCGACCTATGTCGCCATGCTTATCGGACGCATCATCGCTGCGTTGTGTCATGGAGGCTTCTTCGGTGTTGGTGCAGTAGTCGCTGCGAGTATGGTTGATGACAAGAAGAAGGCCGGTGCTATCTCGCTCATGTTCGCAGGCCTGACTGTCGCGAACGTCGTTGGAATCCCCTTCGGGACTTTCGTCGGTCAGCAGCTCGGGTGGCGCGCGACGTTTTGGGTGATTACCGCGATCGGGATCGTTACCTTCTTCGGAATCCAACTCCTTGTGCAGAGCTCGTCAGCACCTAAGAATGCGAGGGTCCGCTCTGAACTCGGCGTCCTTCGTCGCCCCCAGGTGCTGCTCTCGGCCGCCGTGAGCATCCTGACCTTCGGTGGTGTCGTCGGCGCCTATACGTACATCGCGTTCACTCTCACCGAGGTCAGTGGTTTCGCGACCAGCACCGTCCCGTGGCTGCTGCTGCTCTTCGGGGTGGGAACGTTCATCGGGAACCTGGTCGGTGGTAAACTTGCAGACCGCTCTCTGGACCGATCGCTATCGATCATCCTTGTTGCGCTGGTTATCGTGCTGACGGGGTTCGCTCTCGGCGCCACATTCTGGTGGGTAGTCCTCGTGGCCATATTTCCTTCTCGGTGCTGTCGGGTTCGCGACGGCACCTGGCCTGCAGTTGAGGATCATGCACTTCGCCGACGATGCTCCTACGGTCGCTTCGGGCACGAACATTGCCGCACTCAATGTCGGTAACGCCATTGGTGCCTGGATCGGCGGGCTGGCCATCGCGGCTGGCTTCGGGTTCGTCTCACCTCTATGGGTCGGTGCCGCACTTGTTGCCGGAGCGTTCTTCATCCTGCTGATCACCAGCCTTGTCCGCACAACTCCTCGCGCGACCGAGAGTCCTGATGACGGGGCTCCCACGGTTCCCGCTGAGCGGGCCGCGGCGACCTCCGAAGCATCCCACTGATCCCTGAGCTGGGGCCGATCAGGCTACGCCGCTCTACACACGCCTCCCCATTCACGGCTGTCGGCCGTCAGAGCTCGTCCGTGGCCCAGTACTACAACGTCATCAAGAGGTGGCTATGAACGTAGCAGCACCCCAGGTGCCTCCGACGCGATGCTAGACTCATTGAGTATCGCGATGAATCGTTTTTGGAGGTGAAGGCTCGTGGTGGCGACGCGCACCGACACTCGTCCCGTGCCCACCGAAGACCTGGACAGTCTGGTCGAGGTGCTGAAGGTTCTCGCGCATCCGATGCGACTGCAGATCCTGCAGTGGTTGAGGGACCCTCGCGGTCAGTTCCCGGTCGAGCGGGCATCGCCGATCCAGATGAATTCGGGATCTGCGTCAGTCAGATCACCGACAAGGCGAATCTCGCACAGTCGACGATCTCGTCATTCATGCGGGCTCTCGAACGTGAAGGCCTCGTCACGTCAACCCGTGTTGGTAAATGGACGCATTACAAGCGTAATGAGAAGCGCATTGCGGAGATTAGAGAGGCTCTGTCGCTCGCTCTGTAGGCTCTGTGGGCATGGCCTCAGGCCCAGGCAGCCCGGGTCCGCGATGACGCCCTCGAGCAGGGACCAGGCCCCTCCGGTGGCGCCCAGGGGTCTCGTCGTCGGGGCGGGGAGGATCTGCGGGGCGGACCAGCGCGAGGCCAGGACGCGTCTGTTGAGGATCTTCTGCAGGGGCGGGGCGAGGCCCGGTGAGCAGGGCCAGGTGACCGCCGAGGACGACGGCCGGGATGTCGAGGATATTGATGGCGGTGCCCAGGGCGATCCCCAGGGCGTCGGCGGCGGCATCGACGGCGCGCCGGGCACGTTCATGATGGGGTGAGGCGTCGTCCTCGCAGGCCTTCAGCAGCTCTTCTGACCCGGCGCCGCGAGGCGGGACCGGCGGCGTTGAGGATGGCGCGTCGTCCCGCGAAGCGCTCAGGCAACCCGCGATTCCCGCACCCGCACTCGGGGCCCTTCGGGTCCACCTGGATGTGCCGATCTCCCCGGCGAAGCCGTTGGCGCCCAGCCAGACCTCGCTGTTGCGCACGATTCCGGCGCCGACGCCATTCTCCCCGGACAGGTAGATGAAGTCGCGGTGCTCCCGGGGGCGCCGGGGGCGCACTCTGGCGGTGGTCAGTGCGGCCAGGTCGGCCTCGTTCTCGACGACGAGGCCGGCGCCGAGGCGGTCCAGGACGAGGGCCAGGACCTCGGCGGGGCGGATGTCCGGACCAGCCGAGATTGGGTGCGCGCAGAAGGGTGTTGTCGCGCACCAGGCCCGGCAGCGCTGGGCGGCGCCCACCAGGCGCGCGAGCCGACGGCTCCGATGGCCGCTATCGGCTCGAGCAGGTCGGCCAGGCGCCCCAGGACGGCCGGAGCGTCGGAGGAGAAGTCGTCGACGACGATGCGCTCGGCCAGGACCTGGCCGGCCAGATCGACGGCGCGCACGGCCATGCGGAGACGTTGACCTCCAGTCCGAGGGCCACGAAGGTGCCCCCTGGCCGGGAGCAGCGGGACTGCGGGGCGGCCGGGTCCGGAGGAGGCGACGGGGTCGAGCTCGCGCACCAGGCCGATGGCGACGAGCTCGTCGGCGAGCCGTGAGGCCGTCGAGGCGGGTCATGCCGGTTTCGGCGGCGATGTCGGCGCGGGAGACGGGCTCGGGGAGGAGAAGACCCGGCTGGCGAGCAGTGCGAGATTCGATGTGCGCAGACTGGACTGACGGGCCGAGGGGACGGCGTCGGACGGGCCGCCCCCGGTCCGGTCGCGGCGGTATTCGGGGGAGGCCGACTGCGTTCGTCGTGCTCGCGTCCGTGTGCTTCGTGCCACGTCTTGACCCTACTCCGATGTTCCCGGTTGAGTCGCGATCAAGAACAAAGGAGTCCTGGGAGAGTGCTGAGGGTCGCTGCTCCTCAAGGGCCGCCGAGGAGGGCGACAGGCGTGCGTGGTGGGCCGATGGGCGGCGCCTGCGGTCCTGGCCCCTGGTCGGCCTCGCGTCAGCCCTTGACCGGCGACGGGCGGAATGCCATAGTTGTTTCAATAAACAAAAATTGGCTCAAGGAGGAGCTCATGGTTCGCAGGCCCACCAAGGAAGACAAGTTCTCATTCGGATTGTGGACGGTCGGCTGGCTCGCCGCCGACCCTTTCGGCGAACCGACTCGCGCCGCTCTGCGCTCGTGGGAGTACGCCGAAAGGCTCGCCGAGCTCGGCGCCTGGGGCATCACCTTCCACGACAACGACGTCTTCCCTTCGACGCCACCGACGCCGAGCGCGACCAGATCGTCGCCAGGCTCAAGGAGACCGTCGAGACCACGGGCCTGACCATCGAGATGGTCACCACCAACACCTTCACCCACCCGATCTTCAAGGACGGGGGCCTGACCAATAATGACCGCTCCATCCGCCGCTTCGGCCTGCGCAAGATCCTGCGCAACGTCGACCTGGCCGCCGAGCTGGGTGCCACGACCTTCGTCATGTGGGGCGGCCGCGAGGGCGCGAATACGATTCCTCCAGGACCTGAACGCCGTCTTCGACCGCTACAAGGGAGGGCCTGGACACCGTCGCCGGGTACATCAAGGACAAGGGCTACAACCTCAGGATCGGCCTGGAGCCCAAGCCCAGCGAGCCCCGCGGCGACATCTTCCTGCCCACCGTCGGTCACGCCCTGGCCCTCATCGCCGAGCTGGACAACGGCGACGTCGTGGGGCTGAACCCCGAGGTCGGCCACGAGCAGATGGCGAACCTCAACTACACCCACGCCCTGGCCCAGGCCCTGAACGCCGGCAAGCTCTTCCACATCGACCTCAACGGCCAGAAGGGCCTCGAAGTACGACCAGGACCTGGTCTTCGGACACGGCGATCTGCTCTCGGCCTTCTTCACCGTGGACCTGCTCGTCAACGGCTTCCCCGGCGGCGGCCCCGCCATGAGGGCCCCGATCCACTTCGACTACAAGCCCTCCCGCACGGACGGAATGGAGGCGTGGGGAGTCCGCCGCCGCGAACATGGAGATGTACATCCAGCTGGCCGACAAGGCCCGGGCCTTCCGCGCCGATCCCGAGGTCCGCGAGGCGCTCGAGCGCTCGGGCGTCTACGGGCTGAGCGAGCCGACGCTGGCCGAGGGCGAGGTCCCTGGACGACTTCCTGGCCGATCGCTCCGCGTACGAGGGACTTCGACACCGACGCCGCGGCCGCTCGCGACTACCATTACGTGGATCTCTACGAAGGCCGTCCAGCACCTCATCAGCTGATTCAGCTGAATCGGCTGACGGCCCGCATGCGCGGGGGCAGCGTCCGCGGGGCGCCGCCCCGAGCACAGCCCATCGCCCGCATACTCGCCCGACCATCCCCTTCATCTCCCTCGTTGCTTTCGCAGCATTTCACAGCCTTTACAGCCCTTCACAGTGGAAGGAAGCCATATGGCACTCGTCGCCGGCGTCGACTCCTCGACGCAGTCCTGCAAAGATCGTCATCCGCGACGCCACCACCGGCGCCCTCGTCCGCCAGGCCAAGGCGTCTCATCCCGATGGCACCGAGATCCACCCCGATCAGTGGTGGCGGGCGCTGGGGGAGGCGATCGACGACGCCGGCGGCCTCGACGACGTCGCCGCTCTGTCCGTGGGCGGGCAGCAGCACGGCATGGTCGTCCTCGACGCCGACGGCGAGGTCATCCGACCCGCCCTCCTGTGGAACGACACCCGTTCGGCCCAGGCCGCCCGCGACCTCGTCCGCGAGCTTGGCGATGGCGATGAGGCGGCCGGTTGCAAGGCCTGGGCCGACACCGTCGGCAGCGTCCCGGTCGCTTCGCTGACGATCACCAAGCTGCGCTGGCTGGCGGATCATGAGGCCCGGCAATGCGCGCCGCGTCGCCGCCATCTGCCTGCCGCACGACTGGCTGACGTGGAGGCTGTCGGGGCGGAGTCTCTGGAGACGCTGACCACTGACCGCTCCGATGCGTCGGGCACCGGTTACTTCGACTCCGTGGCGAACGCCTACCGCCGCGACCTGCTCGCGCTGGCACTGCGAGTCGACCGGGAGGATGCGGAGCGCATCGTCCTGCCGCGCGTCGTCGGCCCGCACGAGGCGGCCGCCCGCGGTGGGGGCGACGTCGATGGGCGGGACCTGAGTCATCTCGTTCTCGGCCCCGGCTGCGGCGACAACGCCGGTGCCGCTCTCGGCCTGGGGCTGCGTCCCGGGCAGACAGCGTGTCCCTGGGCACCTCGAGGGTCGTCGCAGCCGTGTCGGCTCGCCCCGAGTCGCGACGCCTCCGGGCTGGTCGCCGGCTTCGCCGACGCCACCGGCGTCTTCCTGCCGCTGGCCTGCACTCTCAACGGCGCCCGCGTGCTCGACGCCGCCAAGAGGGTACTGGACGTCACCTACGACGAGTTCGACGCCCTCGCCCTGTCCGCCGAGGCGGGGCCGGGGGACTGGTGCACGTGCCCTATCTGGAGGGGAGCGCACCCCGAACTGCCCGGGCCACCGGCGTGCTCACCGGCATGACCCTGGAATCGCTGACCCCCGCCAGCTACGCGCGCTCCGCGGTCGAGGGCCTGCTGTGCCTCGCAGGCGCCTGCGTCGACGCGGTACGGGCACAGGGGGCCGCCATCGATCGGGTCAGCCTCGTGGGCGGCGGAGTGAAGTGGACCAGCGCCAAGGAGCTGTCGCCGGCGGTCCTCGGCGTGCCCGTCGACGTGCCCTCTCCCGGGGAGTACGTGGCCAATGGGGCCGCCAAGCAGGCCGCCTGGGTGCTGGCCGGAGGCGAGAGCCCCCGCCTGGGAGCTGGGCCCCGTCGAGCGTCTCGCCGCCGAGCCCCGGCCCGGAGGTCCGGGCCGCCTACGACCGGGTCTCTGAGATCGTCGCGGCCGCCGTGAGGGCCAGGTCGGCCGCAGGCGCGCGGTGAGGTGATCCGAAGCGATCCGAAGCGATCTGCTGTGATCCGCGGTGATCACGGCTTCGCCCGGACACTGCGCCTGAATCAGGGCTGACGCCGGCTCGCCCAGGACTCAGCGCCGGCGGCCGACGCCCGCGTCCAACCGCCTACGAGCGCTCGCGTCCTGCTGTCGCCGTCGGGAAGTGACCGGCGCCTTCACGACTCGCGGATCATCTTGGCGGCGATCTTGGGGCGGCGGCGCGCGCTCGACTCAGGCCGTTGGCCTCCTGTGGTGTCGGTCAACTGGGTGTAGCAGAAGCCGGCGCAGGTGGGGGCTCGCCTGGAGTGCTGAAGGCCCGGCGCAGTCGCGCCTCGAAGTCCCCGGGCCCGGCGGCGGTCGTATAGCCCCAGGTGGTCTCCTCCTTCTCGTCCTCGGCATCGTCGCTCTCGGCGGCCTTGGAGCCCGCCTTGGCGTCCGTCTTGGCGGCGGCCACGGCCTCGACGGCGTTCTTGATGGTCTCCACGGCCTCGCTGGTGTTGATGGTCTCGCCGGCCTCGACGGCCTTGCCGTTCGAGCCGCCCCCGCTGCTGCCGCCGTCGGCGTCATCGTCGCCGGGGATGCAGCGGATACCGCCGAACTCCGTGACCGCGACCGGCAGCTCGCGGTCCACTGCGCCTGCACGGTGATGCCGCCCGACGGACCCAGGCCGTCCAGTACGGCGCTCAGCCGATCCTCCTCGGCGTAGCGCAGCGTCACCGCCAGGTCGTCGGCGTCGTAGTCGTGGATCGAGATGATGTCGGAGCAGGTGTGCTCCCAGCCGTCGTTGGAGACGACCGGCCGGGACGGGTCGAGCGCGCGGGTCAGGTCGGCGAGCGCCCGGCTGAGCGCTCGCTGCTCGCGGGGCGGTCGGCGATGTGCTGCACGCCCCAGCTCTCTGTGATCGGCACCCCAGGTGACGATGCTCGGGTGGGGAGCGATCGCGCGCACCACCGCACTCCACTCCGCCACCAGTCGAGTCGCCGCCTGCGTGGTGAACTCGTAGGGCGCGGCCATCTCGCCCCATATCAGGAGGCCGAGCCGATCAGCCCAGTACAGGAAACGCGGGTCCTCGACCTTCTGATGGATGCGCGCCGCATTGAAGCCGAGCCTCTTGATCAGGGCGACCTCGTCGCGGCGGGCCTTGTCGTCGGGCGCCGACAGGTGCGAGTCCGGCCAGAAGCCCTGCTCCAGGACCCCGCGCACGTAGTAGGGGCCGGCCGTTGAGCGGGAAGCGGCGGTGCGCGGTGCCCTACCGAGCGCAGCCCCAGGTGGAGGCGACGACGTCGGGTACCGGGGCGGGCGCGGTGGCGGTTCCGCCCGCGAGTGCGGCCTTGGCGGGGGCGAGCATGACCTCGGCGTCGATGAGCCGCGGGTGTTCTGGGGACCACAGCAGTTTCTCAAGCGCTGGCCGTGCATCTGCTCGCGCAGGTCGATGGTCAGCCGGGCCGTGGTCGTCTCCCGCAGCCTCGCCTGCCTCCGCCAGCAGGCGGCCCTCAATGCTCCAGCGCGGGCGGTGATCCGCGAGCCCTCCGGGACGGGGCGCGTTATGGTCGCTCGAGCTCGACGGCGTCGCAGGCCCGGTTCGGCGTCCAGGCGAGCTCGGCGATGGCGGTGCGCGGCACCGCCTCCAGCCAGACACTCTGCCATATGCCGGTCGTGCGCGCGTACCAGATGTTGTGGGGCTCGGGCTGCCAGTCCTGCTTGCTGCGGGGCTGCCCTGACGTCCAGCCGGTCCCTCGGCCCGCGACGAACACGGCGTCGGCATCGCCGGTGGGCAGGGCGCGCGTGATGTCGAGCGTGAAGGGGGTGTGCCCGCCCTCGTGCTCGCCCATGAGCTGGCTCGTCGATCCAGACGCGTCGCCCGGTAGTCGACCGCGCGCCGAGAGTGCAGCAGTACCCGGTCGCCCTGAGCCGGCAGGCCGGCGCGGGGCCAGATCGTCGGCGGTGAGCATGCGCGCAGTACCACACGACGGGGTGGTAGCCGGTGTCCCTGATGCCGGAGAGCTCGCTCTCGGGCGGGAAGGCACGGTGATGGTCCGCTCATCGACGCCGCTGTGAGGGCCAGTCCCTTGTCCGGGCCCGTCTCGGCGTCGTCGTAGGCGAAGTTCCACCGACCGTTCAGACTGCACCAGCGGGAGCGGCGCAACTGGGGGAGGGGGTGGCCCCCGGACGGGTCGGCGTGCGACCGGTGCCCCGTCGTGGCGCCCCGGAGGTCCCAGAGGTCCTGGAGGCCTCACTGGGCGCCTCAGGAGTCTCAGCTGCCTCAGCAGGTTCAGCAGGTTCGGCGATGTCGGCACTCATCCATGTCCCCTTTCGCGGCCGGCGCGGGTCGAGTGTGCCACAACCACCGGGCTTTGTTGACGGCCCGTTTCGCGGGGGAATCATGGGGCGAGCCCGTTGAGTCCCGTCGAAGGAGACGCTCGCGTGACCACTCTGCATGTGAACCCAGACACCCTTGATGCCCAGGCCGGAAAAGTCGATGAGGCGGCGGCGGACCTGGAGTCCGTAGTCCTACCCGCCGCCCCCCGACGTCGGGCGTTCGACCCTCCTCGGTGTCCACCGCTATCAGCCGTCTCTCCTCCAAGGCGTCGGTGCGGGCGTCCAGCGCCCGATCGACGGCGAGCTCCTGAGGAGGGCCGCCACCTCCTTCCGCAACACCGACGCGTCGGTGGCCTCTCGACCCCGGGAGGCTCGCATGAGCACTCTTGACGCCAAGGTCATCACCGAGCCGTCGGGCGCCTGGAACGCGGCGCAGAGCCTGACGTCGATCTCGACGACCGCTCAGCACCGCGGGCGAGGTGATCTCCTCGGCCCACAACCAGGTGGCCTCGGACTGCACGACGCAGAGACGACGAACGCCGCTCTCACTCACCGTCCTCGCAGCGGAGCACCCTGGACGCTGTCGACGAGCACGACGTCGCTGGCGACGCGGCTCCTCGCATTCGGCAACTCGATGAACTCGATCAAGACCCGGCTGGCTCAGGTCGTCGCCGACGCCGCGGCCGCGGAGCTGGTCGTGTCGAGGTCGACCATCCACTCCCCGACGATACCTCCGATGAGGAAGTACGGACGAAGAAGGCGAAGTTCGACGAGCGCAAGGGACCCTCTACCTGATTCGCCAGGACGAGTCGTCCGCGCACCCTCATCTCCGCCGCGACTCCTCAAGAGCGCCGGTGGTGGTTCGAGGACAAGTACCTGCCGACCGCCGAGAGGTGGGCGACGCCTCTCAAGATGGCGTGGGTGAGCCGAGTGGCGACTGGAGCCCGTGGGGATCGATCAGGGCGATCTCGGGTTCCAACCGCGCTATCGAAGGGACATCCCAATGCGCCTTCATGAGAGTGGCCGACCGCAACAAGATGAACCCTGCGCACGCTGTGGGCCAAGACGAAGACCTCGAACTGGGTGAACAAAGCGGCCCTGCACCGTGGCACGACCGCCTGGAAGGTGCAGCAGGGGCGTGACCAAGGCCGCGCCGGTGCTCAAGGGCTGGAGGTGACGCCTCGGCGGTCTTTTCGGGGCGCTCGCCGGTTGGGATCAGTACAGAGGGGCTTCCGTGGCCCCAGCATATGGGGGAGGGAGAAGATCGCCCGCGCCGGGTTGAGCGGCCGTCTCGTCGGCGGATACGCGGGAAGAGATGGGCGCCCGGGTTGAGCCCTATGACGATTGGCGCCGTTGGTGGCCCTGATGGCATTGCCGCCGGAGACTATCGGCGCGGCGATTGGCGGCATGGCCGGTTCGAAACTCGGATGAGTCGATGGCAATGCCATCAACAAGGGCGCACTGAGCTGCTTCGGCGGGGTCCGACTCCGCGGGAGAATGGAATGCGAGAGAGAAATGGAGAGAAGCGGACGGAAGGTCTCATGTCGTAGTGAGGCGCATTCGGCGTTCTCGTGCTCGGTCTCGTGATCTGTCATGTACTGGGCGCTGGCCATGTTCACGGATACCGGGTACGGCGGTCGCGCGTGAGACAGTGCCGGATCGGTCGTCAGAACAATCTCGCCCTCACGATTCCCTACGGGGCTCATGTTCGTCTTCGGCATCCGCGACAGCGGTGGCGGAGGGTCAGCTCGGCTCGTCTTCGTGTGCGGCATCCTGAGTGTTGTCTGCATGCTGCTGGCGGTGGTGAGCTTCACGCGGTCCCTCTGCCGGCGTGGATGTCACGCGTGGCACCTGGCCCGTCGTCGGGGAGGGCGGCTGGCGCGCGCGGTCCTCGCGGGCGGAGCGACGTCGGAGCGGCGCCCGCGCGGCACTCATCGCACCCGTTGCCCGGCGAGTTTCGTCGCACGCACTCGCCTTAAACCTCTCGGAGATGATGCGCGACGCGCGCGACCGACCTCGGACCTGCCTGCCAGAGGCTGGCGGGCCGCGCCATCGCGATGGCGGTCCCCGCCACGTGGATCATCGACTCGGACGCCGTCACGGGCGCCGGCGGGCTCGCCGATAGCCGGGAGATCTCAGTGGCCCCGCGGCCCGCGCCGGCCTGGCGGGTTTCATCTGACACCTCATCTGCGCCGAGCGCGCGTGCCGGCCGCCGGCTTCGCGGAGAACTGCGTGCGTCACCGTCCGCCTACGGACCTGCCGCGAGGGCATCCGTCGAGGACTGGCACCGCGGCTCCACTCGCGCGGATCGCGAGCTTGCACTCCATGCCGGGGCGCAGCGGTCGACATCACCGAGTGGGACATGGACGACCGCACGGGTCTGCTGCCGCCGCTCAGGCGTTACATCGCAACATCGCGTCTCGGTGACCTTCACTGCAGTGGTCCTGGGTGAGGCGGGGCCTCGCGGCGAGGCTCCTCGCGACCTTCTCCTGTGACGGGGATCACCAGCGCACCGCGGCCCTGCCTTCTCGGACGCTGGCCTGACCACTGGAGAATCTGGGTGAGCTCACCTACTGGACACCGGCGGGTACGCCTCCGTCCTCATCCTCCTTGCGGGGGATGCCGAGTGGCTCACCGTGCGGGCCGTGGGCGCGGGAGGCGGGTCGATGACCAGGGTCGCTCGCCGCCTGCGCAGAAGCGGGATCCTGGACGACGACGGCGATCGCGCCGCAGTCGTTCCCACACTGCACGGGGCCGCGGGGCGACCCAGCACCTCGACGTCGCGCCCGTTTCGAGGCGACGGGTCACCGGCGAGTCGAGGCCTGGATCAGCCCCCGGCGCGACCCTCGCCGGCACGAGCGGGACGGCTTCCACGTCTACGGGCTCGATGACTGCGAGGTGCCCGCCTGCCCAACTGCTCGACATCGGCCCGCGCTACAACGTCGACCTGCGCACGTTTTGCCCGAGCGGGTCTACGAGGCTCTCGACAGCGGCGACCTCGACGCCCTGGCCCATCGAGCTGAGGGACCTCGCCCGTCACTGCCTCGACCAGGGGCGCGGGAGCCCGGCGAGCTCGGCGGACCGACTCCGCTGACCGAGGCTTCGCCCACCGGACCTGGACGCTCAGCCCTGATCTCACGGGCCCTGAGGGCCGACGGGTGAAACTCGACGGCGCCCTGACCACCCTTTCGGTCCCGGAGTGCCTCTACGAGCTGCTTCCCAGGTCAAGTCGCCGACGCTCTCGACTCCGGCGCCCCTCCGGAGGCTCCCGCCTCGATGGGCACGGCGCCGGGGCCGAGAGTCCGAGGGAGCCCGAGGAGATGGTGCTCGCGATGATGACCCGCTGGAGCTGGGCACGCGTGAGCACCTGGTTCTTCGCGGCGTGACGGGTCGGCTCCGGCGATGTGAGCGCGCCCGCGGTCAGTATGCTGCGGGGCGGTCGCACTCGGCACCGAGGGCGACAGGATCCAGCCGCCGTGCCGGTCGTTCGGGTTCGGAAAGACCGAGGCCGGCCTCACGAGAGACAGGACCCACCATCGCGGTCAATGGAGAGCTCATCGACCTGGTCGCCGCGGAGACACGAGGCCCGCATCGCCACCTCGGGTGCCACCTCGTCCACCTTCGCAGGGCGGGCAGCGATCTCATCCTCCCTTCGACGCCAGGGCCTCACTGCCCGAGGGCTGGCGGTGAGACCTGGTGCCTTGGCTCCAACCGCATCGTCGGAGCGCGCTACGCCTATCGCGGTCAGGGCACCCGGTGCCTGCAGCGAGCCCGAGACCGCTCGGCCCTGCACGGACTGGTGGCTGGGGCCGACTTCCAGGTGGTCGCCACGAGCGCCGGGGATGACGCGAGTCGGCGATGCCCCGTCGTCGGTCGCGCTCCGAACTGACGCTGCCGGGCTCGTACGCCTATCCCTGGAGCCTGCGGGTCGACGTGCGCTTCGCCCTGGACGCGCGCGAGCCAGGCTGACCGTGGCCGCCACGACCACCTGCCTCGGGGCGGGCGCGCCCGCGGCCCCGACGCCGTCGGCGCCCCGCGAGTCGGACGGCCTGCTCGCGCCCGCGCCCTATAGCGTCGCTTCCACCCCTATCTGACGCGCTCCGTGCCGTTGGACGAGTGCGTGCTGCAGTGCCGGCCGCGCGCGTCCTCGACGTCGATGAGCGCATGGCCCCCTGCGAGCCGAGCGCGACGTCGCCGGGCACCGATGGGACTGGCGCGCCGGTCGCCCGGTGGGAACCATCTCAACCGACAACGCCTACACGGGCCTGCCGCAGGGCCCTGGGAGGTGCGGCTGACCGGAGGCGAGGCGGGCAGCACTGTGGTGCTGAGCGCCGAGGCGCCGTGGGTGCAGGGTCTCCACCGCGGAGCACCTGGGGCGACGGGGCGTCGTCGTGGAGCCCGATGACCCTGTCCTCCTGACGCCTTCAACAGCGGGCGCGACCTGGTCGAGCTGGAGGTGGGGCGCTCCATTCCTTCAGCTACTCCTGCGCGAAGACGACTGACGACGCCAGCCTCCCCGACGTTCTCCCCAGTTCTCCCCAGTTCCCCTCCAGTTCCCCAGTTTTTCCGAAGTTCTCCGCCGCGGGTGCAGGTCCGGCCGCGGTCGGTGCAGGAGGCGATCATGACAAATAGCAGCTCGGCGTCGCGACGCCCGGGCATGATGGACGTGGCCCGGCTCGCCGGGGTGAGCCCTCAGACGGTGTCCTGTGTGCTCAATGACCCGGAGTCGGTGCGTCCAGTGATGCGCGAGAAGGTCCGGGAGGCCATGGCGCAGCTGGGTTACCGCCGAGGTTCGGCTGCCCGGTCACCGGTCGCCGAATCCACGCGCACCATCGGGATCGTGACTGCGGGGTCGCACTTCTTCGGGCCGGCGTCGACGGTGGCCGCCATCGAGATCGCGGCACGGCGGGTGAGCTACGCCTCTCTCGTGATCGCCCTGAACCGGAGCTTGGACGATGGGGTCGCCGAGGCCCTCCACTTCCTCATCGCCCGGGGCGTTGACGGCATCATCGTCGTGGCCCCACAGACGCACATCGTCGCTGCCTCGGTCGAGGCGGGCCCCTGGGCGGTCCCGCTGGTCGTCGTGACCGACGGCTTCCGTCCGGCAAGCGGATCCACGTGGTCTCCGTGGACCAGGAGCTCGGGGCGCGACGGCGGTCGGCCATCTTCTCGGCCTCGGGTGCCAGTCGGTGGCCCACAGTGCGCGGACCGTTGGACTGCTTCGATGCGGCGGCCCGGGTCTGCGGGTGGCGCTGCCGTGGAGGCAGGGGCGACGCCGGGGATCTCAGCAGAGGGATGGGAGTCGACCCGGGCGGGGCGCGGGAGGCCGGTGCCGCTCTTGGCGGCGCGCAGGCTTCCGGACGGCGTCTTCTGCTCCAACGACCTCATGGCGCTGGGCGTGCTGGCGGCACTGCGCGACCGGGGATTCGCGTCCCCGAGGATGTGGCTGTGGTGGGCTACGACGACGTGGCGGGGCCGCCTTCTCTCCCTCGCTGACCACTGTCCGGCAGCCTTCGACGAGGTCGGGAGGCTGTGCATGGAGGTGCTGCTGGAGGCGATCGGCGGGGCCGAGGGCACATCCCACTCCATATCGCCGACCCTCCAGGTGCGCCGCTCCAGCACGTGAAGGGGCTGGTGCCGGGTTGCCGGGCTGGGTCCCCTGGTCGTCGATCTCGTTCGAAGAAGTCTGTTTCGTGGTCTCGTATCTGTATACGGGACGCCGAAATAGGCCCGCGCTCCGTCCTCAGGCCCGGTTGGCGAAGCGCTCCAGCAGCGTTGCGTCCCCGCCGACGACGAGCACGTCCTCGGCACTGACCAGGGTTTCCGCCGTCGCGTACTCGAAGGGCTCGCCGGGGCTCATGAGGCCGAAGACCGTGATGCCGTAGCGCGAGCGGATCTTCGACTCCCGATGGTGAAGCCGTGCAGCTCGGCCGGCGGCCCGCATTTTGACGATGGTGAAGCCGCCCTTCTCCATCTCGATGTAGTCCAGCATGCGGCCGCTGACCAGGTGCGCGGCGCGCTGACCGGCGTCGAACTCGGGGTAGACCACGTGGTGGGCGCCGATGCGGCGCAGGATGCGTCCGTGCGCCCGGGAGATCGCCTTGGCCCAGATCTGGTGGGTCTCCAGGTCCACGAGATTTCCGGTGATGAGGACGCTCGCCTCCAGGGACGTCGCCACGCCCACGACCGCGGTGCCGCCCAACTCGGTGGCGCCCAGCTGCTCGAGCGCCTCCATGTCGGTGGCATCGGCCTCGATCAGGGGATGCGGCGGTCCACTGGCGCACGATCGCCGGATTCGACTCCACGGCGAGGACCTCTCGGCCGAGCCGGTCCAGGGTGGCCGCTACGGCCGACCCGAAGCGTCCCAGTCCGATGACGAGGTCGAGTCGGACGCGATCGACGGGGCTGCCATGGGTTCTCCTGCGCGGGCGGTACGGCGGATGGCCGGGCGTGAGGCCCGCGGCCTGGTGCATCCACCGTAGTGCAGTGCGGACGCGCGGGGTGGGCCGGGCGGCCGCCTCAGTCGCGCGCGACGAGACCGACGGGCCTGCAGGGCGGCGCGTGCTCTTCTCGGGCCGCCGGCGCCGTCAGCGCTCCCAGCAGCGCTCCGACGGCGATGAGGATGCAGGCCATGAGGAGGAATCCCGCCGCTGTAGGCGCTGATCTGCGCGTGATCGGCCAGCTCGGCGGTGAATCTGGCGATGATCGAGTGCCCGGCGGCGGAGTCCGAGTCGCTTGCGCCCTGGCTCAGTGCCCTCATGGCCTGCGCCTTGGTCTGCTCCGCATGCTCATCGACGTGCATGTTCACGCGCCTGCTCGCGTGAGGTCGCCAGGAGGGCGACGCCCAGCGAGCGCCGATCTGCTGGGAGACGGTGATCACCGCCGAGGCCAGGCCGATGTGAGAGATGCGGGGATGTCGGGTGCCGGGTTGAACGCGACCGGCATGACGAAGCCGATTCCGATGCCGAAGATCAGGAGTCGGGGATGACTGCTGCGGCATAGGTGGAGTCGACGTCGATCCGGGACAGAAGGCGAAGGCCGCCGCCTCGATCCGATGCCCAGGATCAGGACGCCGCGCGTGCCCAGACGCCGGAGGAGGAACTGCCCGGCCGTCGGAGCGGTTGCGACGAGCGCGCCGATCATGGGCGGCAGGAAGGCGGATTCCGGTTCGCAGGGCGAGTAGCCGAAGTGGTTCTGCATGTAGTAGGTCAGGTAGAGCGCCCCGCCCATCTGGGACGCGCCGACCGTGGCCGCTCCGACGTAGGAGGCGGCTCGTGCGGGCCGGGTAACAATCCATAGGGGCAGCGTGGGGGCGGAGGCGGTGCGCTCCCCTGATGATCGAACAGCGCGCCAGGGACGATCGCGGCGGCGAGCCAGCCGATGGTCGACGCCGATCCCCAGGAGGTCTGCTCGGCGCGGTCCAGGCCGAACACTGCGCTGAAGCAGGCCGCGCAGCCCAGGAACAGGCCGGACAGGTCGGAGAATGCCGGCTCGTCGCGGCGGGGGTTCGCGGCGGGCAGTCCGCGCAGGCCGACGAGGAAGCCGATCGTGGCGATCGGCACGTTGACGTAGAGGGACCAGCGCCAGTCGAGCCAATCCGTGAGCGCCCCTCGATCAGGGAGCCCGGCCGCGGCTCCGAGCGCCGCCCGTCGCGCCGAAGAGCGCGAGGACTCGTCTGCGACGCGGGCCTTCGGGGAAGGCGGAGTTGAGCAGGGCGAGTGCCGTCGGTCCGAGGAGCGCTGCGAAGGCGCCCTGGGCGGCGCGGGCGGTCACCAGCACGGGGAAGGGAGGCCGCCATGCCCGCGACGAGGACTCGCGGTGGCGAAGCCGGTCTGTCCCAGCCAGTAGGCCCGACGGGTGCCGAGAACGGCCGTCAGGCGTCCGCCGAGTAGGACGAGTCCCCCATTGGCGAGGGTGTAGGCGGTGATGGCCCACGGGCGCTGGGACGGCGTCAGCCCCAGATCCCTCCTGCATGCGGGGCGGGGCGATCGCGATGATCGTCATGTCGAGGACGATCATGAGCTGCGTGATCAGGGAGCCGGCGACGAGGAACCGCTCCCGGGAGGGCGGGAGGGTGGCCTGCGATGCGGCTTGCGATACAGCCTGGGATGCGGTGGTGCCGGTCGCTGAGAGACGGGGCGCTGCTGCGGGTTCCGGGGTCGGCGTGGGGACATGATCATCACCAAATCAAAACGATCGTTTTTGTGTTCGAGTCGGACTCTATTCGGCGGCCCATCTCGGTGCAACAACGATCGTTTCGTTTTGGTGATGCTGTGTGCGATGCCATATTCGGACGGTCCCGTATCCTGCTGCCATGCCCCGCGTCACTCAGTCGCACCGAGATCGGCAGACCGCCCCGAATCCTGGCGGCTGCACAACTCTGCTTCGCCCGGCGGGACTTCGACGGCGCCTCGATGGACGAGATCGTCGCCGAAAGGCGGGGATGTCGTCGAGCACGATCTACCGATACTTCCCGGAGGGCAAGAGCTCGCTCGTGCGGACCGTCATCGGTCGAGTCATGGATCCGGTCGTGGACTGGATCGCGGGGCTGGCCGAGGTCGATGAGCTCCCGAGCTTCGAGGACGTCTTCGTGACGGCGGTCGAGCGCTCCTGGGTCTTCGGGCGCCCGTTCTCGGGCGAGGCCGATGCATCACCCGAGGCCGAGTCTTCTGAGTCTTCTGTCGCAGCCCCGGCCTCCGACCAGATCGATCTGATGGTCGGCGTCTGGGCGGAGCTGGCGCGGCGGCCGGATCTGCGGGAGGTGTATGCGGACGGCTATGTCCGCGTGCGCGGGGAGATCGCGCGCGTGGTCCGTCAATGGCAGGGAAGGGGGTCATCGCGGGCGGGATCGATCCCGATGAGGCGGCCGCCGTCATCCAGTAACGCGGCCGTGGGGCTGATCATCCAGCGAACCGTCACCGGTGAGCTCGGCCGGGCCGACGCCGCGACGACTCGCCCATGCGGTCACGCGGCTCCTGGGCCTCTGATGTGCCTCTGACGGGCGTCCGATCGCGGGTCCCGGACTCCGCCGGCTCGCCGCCTCACCGCTCAGGGCGGATCGGGCTGCTCGGGCTTCTCAGGGCGCGATGGGCGCTGAAAATCCGAGTCCGACAGTCTGGCCATGATGAAGGCGTTGTCCATTTCGCGCTCGTCGCCCAGGCCGCGGTAGGCCAGGCCCACGATCTCCCAGTACTCCCGAGGGTTCTCGTCGCTGGCGTCGGAGAACTCGTGAGCGCGCCGGCGAGCTCCGCGGCGATGCAGGCACTCCTCGTACTGATGGGCCAGCAGGTGCCTGGCCGCCGCGGAGACCAGCTCCTGGGCCGGACCGTGGGTGATCAGACTCGGGTGCGGGTCCGCCTGCTCGCTGCTGCGGCCCGCCATGGCGGCGGCTCTGGCGCGCATGGCCAGCCGTGCGCCGTCGTCGTACATGCCCCTGCGTGATGGCGCGTATGGATAGGGAGCGCAACCGCGTGGCCTTCGGGTCGGAGGCCTCTTCGGGGATCGTCGTACCATGGGCGCCTCGTCAGCCGATGAGCGGGCGCTCGGCGGGCATGCGGATGACGCGACGGCGCTCGCGCATGGCCAGGGCGGTCGCCGCCGTCATGGTGCCCACGCGCCCCCACGAACATGAGGACCACGATGACGTACTTGGCGCTGGTCGGCAGCAGGGGCGTGATTCCGGTGGACAGTCCCACGGTGGCGAAGGCGCTGACGACCTCGAACAGGATGCGGTCCAGCGTCAGGTTGGTCATCTCCAGCATGAGCAGCGTCGCGGTGCCGATGATGGAGGCCCCGATGAAGGCCACGGCCACGCTCAGGCGCACCGAGGACAGGGTGATGCGCCGCCCGAACGCCTCGATGTCGCGGTCGCCCCGCGCCTCCGCCAGAATCGCCAGGACCAGGGATCGCGAAGGTCGTCACCTTGATGCCGCCGGCCGTGGAGGCTGAGCCGCCGCCGACGAACATGAGCGCGTCCTGGAAGGAACCAGGGTCGCCTCGCGCATGTGTCTCGGGGGTGATCGTGGACAGCCCCGATGAGCGGGCGTTGACGCCGTTGATGAGCGCCGTCAGGAGCTTTCCCCCGTCGGCAGGGGCTCCGTAGGTGCGGGGTTGGTCCCACTCGAGGCGGCGATGGCCAGGGCGGAGACGGCCGACAGGGCGTGTAGGTGGCCAGGGTCAGCTTCGTGTGCAGGGTCCACTGGCGCGGGCGTCGCAGGTGGCGCACGACGTCGAGGATCACGGGGAATCCGACGGCGCCCCGAAGGTGCTCACGGCGATCGGCACGCCCATCCACCAGTCCGTCGCGTAGGGGTGCCCAGTCCCTCGGGCAGGATGACGAAGCCGGCGTTGTTGAAGATCGACAGCGCCATGAAGAGCGCGTACCAGCAGGCGTGCCCCGAGGTCAGGCCCCAGGTGAGGAAGCGGGGCAGGAGGATGAGCGCCAGCAGAGTCTCAGCGCCGAGTGCGGTGTATATCACGGCCCGCAGTAGGGGCGGCGACGTCGCCCAGGCGGGACTGGTTCTCGCTGGCCGCCATCATTCGCTGGGTCAGGCCCACATGGCGGGATACGGCGAAGCGACAGCAGGGAGGCCAGCGTCATGATGCCCAGGCCGCCGACGGCCGCGCCCAGAATGATGACCGCCTGGCCGAAGGGCGACCAGTAGGTCGCGGTGTCGACTGATGGTCAGGCCGGTGACGCACACCGCCGAGGTCGCCGTGAACAGGAGTCGATCTGCTGGCGTGCCGGATTGTCGGCGCGTCGCAATGGGCAGACTGAGCAGTGCCGTGACCACCGCGATGATGCCGGCGAAGACGACGACGGCCAGGCGGGCCGGGGTGAAGCGCGCGGCCCTCGCCAGAGCGGCTGCCAGGTTCCAGCGCTCCAGGAGCGCCACAGTCGGGGGTCTCGGGGTTTGCCGGCGGTCTGGGGCGCGGTGGAGGCGCGAGGAGGAGGGCTGCGCAGGGGCGGTCGTGCTGGTCGCGGTGGTCAGTTCTGGTTGAGGCGGTCGCAGTGGTCGAGAGCGCCGTCGCCTCGCGAAGGTGGGGATCAGGGGCGTGCCAGTGCCGGGGTCCGGAGCACGCTTCCCCGCTCTCCGCCAGGGGCGGGAGTCCGTGTGTCCGAGGGGGCGGTGCAGGGGCACAGGGACATTGTCGCGGAGGGCCCGATGGCGGTAAAACCGCGCGCCCTGCGCGCCGTGATCAAAATGTGATCTGCGACGCGAGTGGCTCATGCGAGAGGAAATCACCCAGTGCGTCGCGAGGCTCAGGTTATATTGTCTGTGGGCCGCGGCTGGTGCGGACCCGCGCGGCGGTAGCAGCGCTGTCGCGTCACCGACATCCGACGACGGGAAACTCACAACCCATGGCACCGGGCATCCCTTCCTCCGGCGCTTCGAGCGCCCTCCTTCCTCACCGTGGCCGAGGTCGCCACCGATGCCCGCGTCTCCAAGATGACGGTCTATCGCATGGTTCACTCCGGCGACCTCCCGGCCATGCAGGTCGGCCGTTCCTTCCGCGTGCCCGAGCGCGCCGTCAAGCAGTATCTCTCTGCTGGGCTGGGTGACTGGGGCCACGAGCAGTCTGAGTCGACGGGCTCCTGATACCCGCTACACTCACGCAAGTCACCAGTGTGGCCGGAGTGTGGGCTGTCCGCGGGCAGCCCGCCGTTCGGCCACCGTACTCGCTCAACTCGCTCACCGCTCGCTCATGCTCTCCGGCCATCGGCCGGCGTCGGCGATAGATGCCGGAACATGAACGTGAACGTGCTCGAGCCTCCGGATGCACCACAACTGAGGAGTCCCTATGGGATCTGTCATCAAGAAGCGCCGCAAGCGCATGGCCAAGAAGAAGCACCGCAAGCTGCTCCGTAAGACCCGCCACCAGCGCCGTAACAAGAAATGACGATCGCACCGCTGTGATCGCAGGCCCCGCACCGCTTCGTGCGGGGCGTTCTTGTGAGTGAACGCCAGCCGGAGCCGTGCACGGCATCAGCCCGATGCCCGCCCGATCTCAGGAGCCATTCAGGAGTCAGTCATGAGTCAGCCCACCAGCGACACCCTCGGTCCCCTTGGCTCCGCTGAGCCCTCTTCGAGGACGAGATGTGCGCCATGCCCCTGTCCGTCAACGCGGACTGCGCCGACTGGCCCGCGTCCGTTGAGGCGCTCGGCCGGGTGCCCGGCTCGCAGGCACAGGCGGAGGCGCCCTGTCTGGCCGAGCTGACGACTCTGCGCGTGGGCGGCCCGGTGGGCCCGCTATGTCGAGGCCGCCGACGAGGCCGAGCTCATCGACGTCGTCAGGCAGGCCGATGCCGAAGGCGCGCCGCTGCTCGTGATCGGCGGCGGCTCCAACATCCTGGCCGCCGATCGCGGCTTTCGACGGGGCTCGTCGTGCGCGATGCGCGCGCCGACGTCGACCTGGTCTCCGATGACGCCTGCGGGGGCGCGGAGATCACCGCCACGGCAGGCACCACCTGGGATGACCTCGTGCGGCAGGCTGTTGCCTCCCACTGGGGCGGCTTCGCCGCGCTGTCGGGCATCCCCGGCACGGTCGGTGCCGCTCCCGTGCAGAACATCGGCGCCTACGGCACCGAGGGTCGCCGAGCTCCCTGGCCTCCGTGCGCGCCTGGGACCGCGCCGCGGGAGAGCGGTTCACCTTCCGCTGTCGGAGCTGCGTCTGGCCTACCGCGACTCCGCCTCAAGCGCTCCTTGACCGATCCGGATATCGGTGCAGGACGCACGTGGGGCCGACGGGCCGCTGGGTCGTGCTCTCGGCGACCTTCCACGTGCGCCAGGCGTCCCTGTCCGCCCCATCGCCTACAGTCAGCTGGCCGCGGCTCTCGACGTCGATATGGGCGCCCGCGTCGATGCCCGTGAGGTGCGCGAGGCTGTGCTGGCACTGCGCCGCTCCAAGGGCATGGTCCTGGATGCGGCGGACCACGACACCTGGTCCGCCGGCTCCTTCTTCACCAATCCGATCCTCACTCGGGCGCAGGCCGCGACTCTTCCGAGGATGCGCCCCGCTTCCCCGTCACCGACCACACGCGGGTCGTCGCCGGCACCCGGGGCGCTCCCGTCGTCGATGGCCTCGTCAAGACCTCGGCCGCCTGGCTCATCGACCACGCCGGGTTCCCGAAGGCTTCAGCGTCTCCGGGGCTCCGGGCGGGCGAGCCTGTCCACCAAGCACGTGCTGGCCCCTGACGAACCGGGGCGACGCCACCGCGGACGACGTCGCCGCCCTGCGCGATGCGATCGTCGCGGGGTGCGGGAGCGCTACGGGGTCACCCTGGTGCCCGAGCCCGTCGCCGTGGGCTGGTGAGGTCAGGCATCCCGAGCCCGCCTCTTTCGTCGAGATCGGTCGTACCCGGCTCGAGATCGGTCCAAGCGCGCGCGGGCGGCCCGCCGAACCGATCTCGGTGCGGAAGCGGACCGATCTCGGTGAAGCGGACCGATCTCGGTGCGGAAGCGGACCGATTTCGGTGCGGAACTGGACCGATCTCGGTGCGGAAGCGGACCGATCTCGGCGTGGGCGGGTGGCGCGCTAGTCTGGACCCGGACGTCGAGACCGGGGAAGAAGACTGCACATGCCGGATACGTCGAGTACGCCAGACATCGTCGGTCCGTCGGGTCCTCACGATGGGAGTCGTGAGGACCCCACCGCGCGGCGCTCGCGCGCATCGCCGGCATGACCGTGACTGCGACGAGCAGTGCAGGTCGGGCTGCAGGCGGGGCTGCAGACGGGCCGGACGGAGCCGGCCGGGCACCGGCGCTTGCGAAGCGCAATGCTCCCTGCCTCGAGCGCGCGGTACTGGCCCATCGGGGGCTGCCCTCGGCCGCCCCCGGGAACACGATGGCGGCCTTCTGCGCAGCCGCCGACGCGGGCGCCAGGTGGATCGAGACCGATATCGACCTGCTCGCCGATTCGACCCGGTGATCATCCATGACACTGCTCTGGGACGGACCACCGACCGCAGCGGCAGCATCTACGAAAGGGCTGCGGGCCGCCGACCGAGAACATCGACGCCGGCGGCTGGATTTCGGCCCCGATTTTTCGCTTTCCGGCCAGCGCATTCCCACGCTGGACAGCTTCATCGACTTCCATGAATGAGCGCGGAATCAACGCCAACATCGAGCTCAAGGCCAGCGAGCAGGGGCCGCCCGCAGTATCGAGCTGGTCGATGCGCTCGCCGCGGCGCTGGAGCGGCTCGACGCGTGCAGGCAGGTCCTCGTGTCCTCCTTCAGTCAGCCCCTGCTCATGGCCTTCCACCAGCGCCACCCCCAGTACGCCACCGCCGTCCTGTACAAGTCGGCGACCATCCGGCCCGACTGGCGCTCGGTGGCCGAGCTGTGCGGAGCCGTCGCCATCCACCCAGAGGACGAGGGGCTGACCGAGGCGATGGTGCACGCCGCCCGCGCGGCCGGCTACAGGGCGTCAACGTGTGGACGGTCAATCGGCCCCGGACCGCGCCAACCAATTATTCAACTGGGGCTGTACCGGGGTGTTCAGCGATGTCTCATCCGCTTCTCGCCGCGGGCCCGGCGCGCTGAACACATCGCTCGGGACAGGGGAGTCCCGCCGGGTCTTTCTCACCTGGACCGCCCCCACCGGAGGGCTGTGATGGTTGGCTGACGGGCTGTGACGGTCGGCGACGAGGCCATAATCTCGTACAACGACCGCGGTTGGCAAATTCTCTGTGCTGTCGAGTAATGATGGCGCAGCGGCACGGCCCCGCGCGTTCTGTATTATCAGTATTATCCGGAACGCGTCTCTTTACTCCACGATCGTTCCTATTTCATTCCTGCCATGTTCTGTTCGAACACCGGCCATGCCGTTATGTTCTCCATCTCATCAGCGCAATGACAATTGACAATCCCGACGTCGGATAACCGCTGTCGATCTCACTATTCTCGCTCAGGGCCCTGACTCTCCTTCCCCGTTACATCACCGATCTCTCTTGAGGAGATATCCCGATGAGTCCGCGTTCAGGTTCAGCATCACTCCTCCCGCCTTCATGCGCGGGGCCGCATCCTGCCCTTCCTGATCATCTCCCTGTCCGGAGATCATCTATGGGAGTTTCGAGGCCTTCAAGGGATCACTATGATTCCTCTGCAGGAGACCCTCGGAATTACTCAAAACCCAGTTCAGCCTGCTCGCATGACCTACCTCGGCCTGGCCACATGTTCATGTATGTGCCCGCAGGCTGGGTCAACAATCGCGTCCGAGTGCGCACAATCATCCTGTACGGCATGGGCTGGAGAATGATCACCGGCCTCATCCCTGTTCGTGTTCATTCCGCCCTTCGTGATCATGAGCGCCATTGCGATCTCCTGGGCGGTCGTCGATGCCATCATATGGCCCGCCGTCGCCAACGGCGTGTGCGTTCTGGCGGCGGATCAGGACCTGCAAGGGCAGGGGCCTGGCGATGGGGCTGCTGGAGGCGATCCGCCGTTTGACCGAGTTCGTCCTGAACGGAACGTCATCCTGGTCCTCATCGTCCTGCCCGATTCGACGACCACCGTCATGCGCGGCTTCGCCATCGGCTACGCCCTGCTCTGATGCCGATGATGCTCGCCGTGGCGCGCCGCGTCCCCGACACCAGATCGCCACCGCGGAGAACGCCTCGCATTCGATGGCCGCTCTCAGGGGCCTGCTGCACGTGCTCGCCCTTCCCCGCATCTGGCTCGCCTATCGCCGCAATGGCCGTGTACTGGTGCGACGATCAACCTCATGTACATCTCCGCCCCGTACCTGGAGCAGGTCTTCGGGGCCTCTACCGCAGTGGCGGCGACCTTCGGCATCTTCCAGCGTGGGCGTGGTCGCCATGTTCGCCGGAATCATCTCAGAGTCACGGCCGACTACGTCTTCAAATCATCTACCAGGGATGATGATGGTCGCTCTGGAGCATCGTCGCAGTGGCCTGCAGCATCATCCTGGTACTGCCAGCTACGTCGGGCATGATCAGGCCCATCGTCTGCCTGCTCGTTCTGGTGGCTCTGGGCACCTTCCTCAGCAGAAGTCCGTGATTCTGGCGCCTATCGGCGAGCTGGAGCTGCCCGAGGAGATCGATGGATCCGCCATGGCGGTCGGCTCCCTTCTGGCCTACGCCTCCGTCCTGTGGGGCTACAACCTCAACGGTCGTATCCTCGACAGCCACGTCTCCGAGCCCCGGCCACGGGATATCGGATCATCTTCATGATCACTGCGATCGCTCGCGGGGCTCGGCTGCATCACCGCCGTGGTCCTGGACCGGAGCCAGCCGTCGCGCCGCTCGACTCGAGCGGGGCGGGGAGACGGTTGAGCCCTCCGGTAACCCTGATAACCCCGATGAGGCTGTGAGCGCGGCCGTAATCGAGGATGAGGCGCAGTCCGTGGTTGAGGCTGGGGAGGAGGCGGCGGAGCCTCAGTTCGCGGGCGAGGCCCCGGCTGAGCCGGCAGCCGAGGTAACGGAGGCTGCGGACGAGCCCTCAGGATCCGGAGGAGACCGGCACCACCGTCTCCTGATCCGCTGGGCCGGCCAGCCAGGCGTCGATCTCCGCCAGCCATCGGCGCTTGGAGGTCGGCGAGGCCAGGCAGGCCCGGATCGAGCTGCGCGCCAGCTCGGCCAGGGCGGTGTCGCTCCAGGCCGAGCCGGCGCGCGATCTCGTACTGGTCGGTCAGCCGCGACTGGAACAGGAGCGGATCGTCGGCACTGAGTGCGACCTGCGCCCCGTGCTCGAGCAGAGTCGCCAGCGGAACGTCCTCGGCGGTGCGGTAGACCCCCAGGCACACGTTCGAGGTGGGGGCACACCTCCAGGCTGATGCCCGCGGCGACCACGGAGTCCAGCAGCGCCGGATCCTCGCTCGCGCGCACGCCGTGCCCCAGCCGCGTCGGCCCCAGGGGCCGTCACCACGTCGCGCACGTGCTCGGGCCCCAGCAGCTCGCCGCCGTGCGGGAGCGAGGCGAGTCCCGCGCGGCGGGCGATCGCGAGCGGGCTCCCACGCGCTGGTCCGGCCGGCGCGCTCGTCGTTGCTCAGGCCAAGCCGACGACCGTGCCCGGAGCGTCCCCGCATACCTGGCTGCGAGCCGGGCGAGCGTGCGCGCGTCAGGGGTGGCGCATGCGGGAGGCCGCCACCACGACGGCGACCTCGATCCCCGACAGGATCGTCGCCTGGCTCGCCGCGTCGAGGACGATCTCCAGCGCCGGCGTGAGGGCCTCCCACGAAGGGGCGTGGAGGTCGGATCCACCTGGATCTCCAGGCGCCGCGAGGCCCTCTGCGGCGCGTCGTCGAGCGCGGCCTCCAGCACGATCCTGCGCATGGTCTCCTCAGTGGTGACCAGGTGGCGGGCGGTGTCGTAGGCCCGCTGGAAGCGGAACCAGCCGCGGTGGTCGGCCGGGACCCGGAGCGGGTCGCCGTCGATGAAGGACGACGGCAGGCGCGTGCGCGAGGCCTGGGCCAGGTCCACCAGCGTCTCCAAGCGCATCGCCCCCGTGAAGTGCAGATGCAGGTGCGCCTTGGGCAGGCGGGAGAGGTCGCGCATGAGACCGGATTGTGTCATGCGCCCGGTCGTGCTGGTCCTGGTCGCCGACGGCGCCGTCATGCGCCGGTGTCAGCCCTCAGCCGCAAAAGTCGTTGCGGATGTGGCGGATGACGCCTCGCGGTGAGGCACACTACTCCCATGAGGCAGAACGCAGGTCGCCCCGTGAGCCCGAGGAGGTCGCCCTCCTGACCGGGCCGCGTGCCGCCTCCGTCCTGTCCGGAGCGCTGGCCCCGGTCGGCCAGCAGCTGTTGAGCTGGGAGGTGCACTCGGTCCACCACCGGCCGGGCGCCGGGGTCTCCGTCGGCTACACGGCCGTCGTGGTCACCCGAGACAGGGTCTCATCGCACTGAGTATCTGTGTGCGACGACCGCGCGCCTGTCCAGCCCCCAGGCGGCGGGCCTGACCCAGGTCTCGCCGCGCGCGCGGGAGGCCGGTCGTTCATGATCTGGCGGCATCCCGCTGATCCCGAGCTGCCGGCGTTGGCGATCGCCTGCACTCCGTCGCTGCTCTCCGGCGTCTGGGCACGCCGATTAAAGCCACCATGGTGGCTTATCGGCCCACGCGGCGCGCGGTCGTGCGCGTGACCTACTCGGACTCGTCGACCGCTACGCCAAGGTGCTGCCCGGCCAGCCAGTCCGCTTTCGCGGATCGGCATCGCATGCTGCGCGCGCGGCAGGGCGTGCCCGCGCCCGATGTCCTGCGCGACGACCCGGACGGCCTCGTGCTGCTGTCGACCGGGCGCGGTGTGGCCCTGTCGGGCCTGCTCTCCCGCGGCATGGACGAGGGGCGCCGCCCGCGTCTTCACCTCCCTGACCACGCTTCTGGACGCGCTGCCCACCAGCGCCCTGCAGCTCACCCCTCACCCGGCCTGGTCCGAGCGGGCTCGCCACTACGCGCATGCGGCCTCGACGGTGCTTCCCGAGCATGCTCTGCGGGCGCGCGCCATCGCCGACGGCGTCGAGCAGCTCATGGCGGCCTCCGATCCCGGTCCGATCGTCCCGGTGCACGGCGACTTCACGAGGCGAATGTCCTCATGGAAGGCGAGGGCGTGGCGAGCATGCTCGATGTGGATTCCTGAGGGCCCGGTCACCCGTGTGGACGACCTCGCCTGTCTGCTCGGCCATGTCGGTGTTCTGGACCATCTGGCTGGCCTCCTACCCCCATCTGCGCCCGGTGCTGGAGTGTGGACGCGCCTGGCGGCAGCAGGTCGATCCGGTCTCTCTGCGTGCCCGCTGCGCCGGCGTCGTCCTGTCTCTGGTCGCGGGTGCGCGCGGGAGGACGGCGGTCCGTGGCGCCCCGACGCCGAGGGCGGCTCGCGCGCGCCGAGACCCTGGCTGGCCCAGGCCCGGGAGATTCAGGCCAGGCGGGGTGCGCACTGAGGCCGCAGCCGTCCTGAAACCGCGCTGGAAACCCTGGGAACCTGGGAACCTGGAAACACTGAACTGGCATGGGCGCAGCGCGAGCTCCCTCTCCGCCTCCCGCAGCCCTCGGCCCCTGTCCGCATGGCGGATGTCACCTTCCCGTCATCGTGCGTGCGCATACGGTGCGGCGCACACCCGACCCGGGGACGGAAGGCGCGTCAATGCTCGATCCCACCTTTGCCGCAGCCCATCCCATTGCGGGCTCCGCAGCGCCCGCCAGCGCCGCAGCGCCCGCCGCGCGCCCTCAGTGCCCTCAGCGATGGCCTCGAGGCTTTCGACGCCTTCCTGTAGGGGCCATGGCTCCTCATCCCCCTGCTGCTGGGCACCGGCGTGGTGCTGACGATCAGCGGGCTGCGGGGGCTGCAGGTTCGAAAACTCGGCCCCGCGCTGCGCTTCGCCTTTCTGCAGCGCGACGGCGGCGGAGAAGACGCGAGCGCGGAGGGGGACATCTCCCACTACCAGGCTCTGACCACAGCGCTGGCGGCCACCGTGGGCGTGGGCAGCATCGTGGGGGTCGCCACTGCGATTCACCTGGGCGGCCCGGGCGCCCTGTTCTGGATGTGGGTCACGGCCCTGTTCGGCATGGCCTCGAAATACGCCGAAGCCTTCCTCGCGGTGCGGTTCCGCACCGTCGACGCCCGCGGGCGGCAGTCCGGCGGCCCTCAGTACTACCTCATGCGCGCCGTGCCCGGCGTCGCGGGGAAGGCGCTGTCGATCTTCTTCGCCTGCGCCGCCATTCTGGCCTCCTTCGGCATCGGCTCGATGACGCAGTCCAACGCGGTGGCGGCTCAGCTGCACAACTCCTTCGGCTGGGACGGCGCCGTCGTCGGCATCGCCCTGGCGATCGCCGTGGGCGCCGTCCTTCTGGGCGGGATCGAGGCGATCGGCACGGTGACCAACGCCTTCGTGCCGATGATGATCGTCTTCACGTCGGCGGCTGCTTTACATCCTGGCCGCCAACGCCTCCGGGATCCCGCGGCGCTCGGCCTGGTGCTCGGCGGCGCCTTCACCGGGCACGGTGCGCTCGGCGGTTTCGCCGGATCGACGTTCCCTCATGGCCGTGCAGTTCGGGGCGGCGCGCGCATCTTCTCAACAGGTCCGGAATGGGGTCGGCCGCCATTGCGACCGCTGCGGCCAGGACCAACCACCCCACCCGTCAGGGCTGGTCTCCATGACCCAGACCAACAGCCGTAAT
>BNJV01002525.1_pt1 | contig 89967 bp, 158 predicted proteins | sample 8540591 | NCBI WGS metagenome assembly BNJV01 (sample SAMD00202457, study PRJDB9452) | human saliva metagenome | host: Homo sapiens
GCTTATTAAGATTGGTAAGTCATTGATTACATCGGGTAAAAAGAGAACGGGCCAAAGTCAGATTTTTAGACACCCACCTCCCTTTTGAACGTAGATGATATTTGCTCCATTAAGATTGTTAAGCAGCTGATTTACGAAGAGGATTTTATAATAAAAACATAAGTAAATCTTATCAAAATAATAAAATAATGCAATCTTAACATTTTACTCAAAATTGCGATAAGTTTCCTTTATTTAATAGATGTTGTTCTTGATTTTTGATATTCAGAATTGATAAGATTGATGCATGTATTAACTATAAGTGTTTTTAATGGATTATTTTAAGTTTATTTAGGGGAATGTCATGAACAAAATTTTTAAAGTGGTTTGGAATGAAAAAAAAGGATGCAATGTAGTTACATCTGAGAAGGGGAAAAGTACATGTCGTTTTCGAGGATCGCTAGATTAGCGGCAATGGCTATATTAGGTTTTAACTGTAATCACTAGTGGTGTGAATACCGCTAGTGCAGAAGGGCGACTACTACAGTTGGCACAATTGAAGTGAAGACCTCAAATAATCTTACGTATGTCGGTGGTATTTTTACTGCCTGGTACAAGTTTAACAGCTATGGATTCTAGTACATATTCAATTTCTGGTAAAATTGCAAATCCTACAAGTATGGCATTTAATGGGAATACGAATACTACTGCTTATATATATGCAAATGGTCAGTTAATTCCAGAAACATCCTTTGTGGCAAATGGTACAGAGCAAGCAACATCTACTCGTAATATTACTAAAATGTGGAATGATAGTGGCACTGTTGATAGTAATGGAAACTATATTCATGCTACAAGTCCAGTTAAAAAAGCTGCTCAAATTTCTCCAGTAGAAACTAAACAAACCGTAATTTCCTCACCTGGTAAAGCCCAGAAAGGTACAATCAAGACAGAAGTCCTTGGCACCAAAACTACTACGACTACGGGTAAAACTGTAACTATTAGTAAAATTGTCGAGACAATTTAGCATTTGCAAATATTGGAGGCCTTGCTGAAGCTGGTGCAAGTACTATGGCATCTTATGATTTAATGCTTGATGATATCACGCAAGCTGCATTAAATGAACATGCTAAAGCCATCAACACTTTAACAGAGCTTGCAGTAGATGCTCAAAATGATAAGCAAACAGCTTTTGTAGATGCTAATGGTAATAAAGTTGTAAAAACAACGGACTCTACTGGTACAACAGAGGGGTATTATTTAGAAAGTGATATTGATTCCACTACAGGCAAGGCTAAAGTTGGTGCCAGTACAGTTGCTCACTCCGATATTCATGTAAGTCTATTAGATGCATCTGGATCTACGACTACTCCTACAAAATTGAGTAACGTTGCTGATGGCACAGTTGCTGCTAATAGTAAAGATGCAGTCAATGGTGGTCAATTATTTGATGTGAAAACAACTGCAGAAGCCGCCAATACTGCAGTTACTACAAAAGGAATCAAATTCGATGGTGATACAGGTACAACTATCACTCGCAAACTAGACGAAACATTAAATATCAAAAAGGGAATACAGCAACTAGTGCTGTATTAACAGATGGTAACATTGGTGTAGTTTCTAGTGGTACAGATACATTGTTAGTAAAATTAGCACAAAAGATTAATCTTGGTACAGTTGGTTCTGTTACAATGGGTAATACTGCCATTAGTAATGCTGGTGTAACTTCAAAAGACGCTGCAGGCAATACAACAATTGTCAATGGTTCTGGTGTATCTTTCAAAGATAGTACTGATACTGCAACGGGTCCTAGCATTACAAAAGACGGTATCAATGCGGGTAATAAAACAATTAGCAATGTAGCCACAGCCGTTAATGGTACAGAGGCCGTTAATAAAGCGCAATTAGACGCGGCGATTGCAGCAATCCCTACAACGGGAGGAGCGACTACACTTAAGACTGCGGCAGATAACAGTACGACAGGAACCGTGGCATTAGCAACTCAATCTCTTGCCGTTAATGGTACTGCTAATTATGTAACAACGACTGCAAATGGTAATGCCATTACCGTTGATTTAGCACAATCTATCAAAGATAAAATCAATACAGCCGCTACTGTAGCTGGCAACGGTAAAGATGGTCGAGATGGTTCTAATGGTACAGCTGGAGCCTCTACCACTGGACCAACAGGCAAAAGATGGATTAAAATGGTAAAGATTTAACGGATAAAACAAATGCTATTCGTAATGGCGAAGCTGGCATTATCGTGTACACAAATGATGCTGGTGAGCGTTTAGTAAAAAAGCCAATGATGGCAACTACTACAAAGCGGCTGAGGTAAATGCAGACGGTACAACTGTAGCAGGTGCAACGGCTGAACTCAACCCAGTAGCCAGCCTTGTAAAATCCAGATGGTACAACAACTGGTGGTACAACTAAATTAACTAACGTTGCTGATGGTACAGTTGCTGCCAATAGTAAAAGATGCAGTCAATGGTGGTCAATTATTTGATGTGAAAACAACTGCAGAAAGCCTGCCAATACTGCAGTTACTACAAAAAGGAATCAAATTCGATGGTGATACAGGTACAACTATCACTCGCAAACTAGACGAAACATTAAATATCAAAGGGAATACAGCAACTAGTGCTGTATTAACAGATGGTAACATTGGTGTAGTTTCTGATGGTACAGATACACTGTTAGTTAAATTAGCACAAAAGATTAATCTTGGTACCGCTGGTTCCGTTACAATGGGCAATACTGCCATTAGTAACGCTGGTGTAACCTCAAAAGACGCTGCAGGCAATACAACAGTTGTCAATGGTTCTGGTGTATCTTTCAAAGATAGTACTGATACTGCAACGGGTCCTAGCATTACAAAAGACGGTATCAATGCGGGGAATAAAACAGTTAGCCATGTAGCCACAGCCGTTAATGGTACAGATGCCGTTAATAAAGCGCAATTAGACGCGGCCATTGCAGCAATCCCTACAACTGGAGGGGCGACTACACTTAAGACTGCGGCAGATAACAGTACCACAGGAACCGTAGCATTAGCAACTCAATCTCTTGCCGTTAATGGTACTGCTAATTATGTAACAACGACTGCAAATGGTAATGCCATTACCGTTGATTTAGCACAATCTATCAAAGATAAAATCAATACAGCCGCTACTGTAGCTGGCAACGGTAAAGATGGTCGAGATGGTTCTAATGGTACAGCTGGAGCCTCTATCACTGGGCCAACAGGTAAAGATGGATTAAATGGTAAAGATTTAACAGATAAAACGAATGCTATTCGTAATGGCGAAGCTGGCATTATCGTGTACACAAATGATGCTGGTGAGCGTTTAGTAAAAGCCAATGATGGGAAATACTACAAAGCGGCTGAGGTAAATGCAGACGGCACAACTGTAGCAGGTGCAACGGCTGTAACTAACCCAGTAGCCAGCCTTGTAAATCCAGATGGTACAAACGACTGGTGCTAGCAACTAAAACTAACTAACGTTGCTAATGGCACAGTTGCTGCTAATAGTAAAGATGCAGTCAATGGTGGTCAATTGTTTGATGTAAAAACGACAGCAGAAGCTGCCAATACTGCAGTTACTACAAAAGGAATCAAATTCGATGGCGATATAGGTACAACTATCACTCGCAAACTAGACGAAACATTAAATATCAAAGGGAATACAGCAACTAGTGCAGTATTAACAGATGGTAATATTGGTGTAGTTTCTGATGGTACAGATACATTGTTAGTTAAATTAGCACAAAGATTAATCTTGGTACAGCTGGTTCTGTTACAATGGGTAATACTGCCATTAGTAATGCTGGTGTAACTTCAAAAGACGCTGCAGGCAATACAACAATTGTCAATGGTTCTGGTGTATCTTTCAAAGATAGTACTGATACTGCAACGGGTCCTAGTATTACAAAAAACGGTATCAATGCGGGTAATAAAACAATTAGCAATGTAGCTACAGCCGTTAATGGTACAGAGGCCGTTAATAAAGCGCAATTAGATGCGGCTATTGCAGCAATCCCTACAACGGGAGGGGCGACTACACTTAAGACAGCAGCAGATAACAGTACCACAGGAACCGTAGCATTGGTAACTCAATCTCTTGCCGTTAATGGTACTGCTAATTATGTAACAACGACTGCAAATGGTAATGCCATTACCGTTGATTTAGCACAATCTATCAAAGATAAAATTAATACAGCCGCTACTGTAGCTGGCAACGGTAAAGATGGTCGAGATGGTTCTAATGGTACAGCTGGAGCCTCTATCACTGGGCCAACAGGTAAAGATGGATTAAATGGTAAAGATTTAACGGATAAAACGAATGCTATTCGTAATGGCGAAGCTGGCATTATCGTGTACACAAATGATGCTGGTGAGCGTTTAGTAAAAGCCAATGATGGGAAATACTACAAAGCGGCTGAGGTAAATGCAGACGGCACAACTGTAGTAGGTGCAACGGCTGTAACTAACCCAGTAGCCAGCCTTGTAAATCCAGATGGTACAACAACTGGTGGTACAACTAAATTAACTAACGTTGCTGATGGTACAGTTGCTGCTAATAGTAAAGAGGCAGTCAATGGTGGTCAATTATTTGATGTAAAGCAAAATATTACTAATTTGACTAATACTGTTAATGGTGGATTGACTTTTAAAGGAGATACTGGCACACAATTCAACCGTGCATTAGGTACGACTGTTAATGTAGTTGGTGGTACAACTGGTAATGGCACAACTAACAATGTTGTGGTAACTGCAAATGGTACAGATACATTAACTGTTAAATTAGCTGAAAATATTGATCTTGGCACTAATGGTTCTGTTACAACTGGTAAGACTAAAATCAGCAATGCTGGTCTCACATCTAAAGATGCTGCTGGTAATACAACTGTAGTAAATGGTTCTGGTCTATCTTTCACCGATAGCACGGGTACTGCTACTGGTCCTAGCATTACAAAAGACGGTATCAATGCTGGTGGTAAAACAATTAGCAATGTAGCTACAGCCGTTAATGGTACTGATGCAGTTAACTTGACTCAAGTACGAAATATGATCTCTGGTATCGGTGGTGGTGCACATAGTAAAGTTACCGCAGGTAATAATATCAAAGTTACGGAATCACTAGATACAGCTACAAATGGTAAAGTATTTAATGTTGCACTTAAAGATTCAATCTCTGTTACAAATGTAACGACTACAGATGCAGCTGGTAACACAACTGTAACTAATGGTAATGGTGTAACTATCACTGGTGCTTCTAGTCCTACAAACCCTGGTAAGACTGTGTCCTTGACTACGGATGGCTTGAATAATGGAGGTAACCAAATCCATAATGTAGCACCTGGTACATCTGCTACTGATGCAGCAACTGTAGGTCAAGTACAAGCTACTTTGAGTGGTGTAAATAGTGCGTTTAATGGTTTGGATAGCAAAATAAAAACAACTGGTGCAAATGCGGCAGCATTGGCTGGTTTGAAACCACTTCAATACGATCCATTGGAACCAACTCAAATCATGGCTGCATATGGTCATTATCATAATAAATCTGCTGTAGCAGTTGGTGTGGCTCACTTCACTGATGAAAGCACTATGTTCCACGCTGGTGTAACTCTTGATGATCAAAATAACATGTTCAATGTTGAGTAACTAAAAAAAGTGGGTTCCTCCACTGCTAAAAAGAAATTCCTGAACGTTATAAAGGTGGTCCAATTAGCTCTATATACGTAATGAATGATGAAATTACTGCATTGAAAGAAGAAAAATGCAAGAATTAAACAAGAAAATGAAGATACTAAAGCTAAATTGGCAATGGTTATGGCAAAATTAGGTTTATAATCTGAAAGAAAGTACGTATATACGATGTATTTAGTCAGCAACAAGATTATTTACAATTAATATATGGGCGTTCATTCTACGAGTCTTCTTTGGCACCAATCATATGTATGGTTGGTGCCATTCTTTTATTCTATAGTGATAAGCAGAAAGGAGACACCAACTTTCGAAATCTGACTTTGGCCTGAGCCCTGAAGGGGCGAAGAAAAAGCCGGTGAAAGATCTCGAAGTTGGTGTCTCCTCGGTTAATTATGCTTGATTAGCTATTTAATTCAATAGAAGAACCTGGATCGATAATAACTGCAGTTTGGTTGTATTTGCCTTCTACTAGGCTTGTGAATACAGCTGGTTCGCGGTCGATGACAGGCCATGTTTTGTAGTGGATTGGGATAGAGATACGAGCTTTTACATAGCTAGCTGCAAGGGCTGCATCCTCAACGCCCATTGTGTAGTTGTCACCGATAGGGAGAAGTGCATAGTCAATATCACCAAAGCGGCTCAATAGTTTCATGTCGCTAAAGAGTGCTGTGTCGCCAGCAAAGTAAAGGATGTCACCAAAGAAATTAATGAGGCAACCTGCTGCGTGACCACCTGGTACGCCCGCGCCGTGGAATGCAGGCACTAAACGGATGGAGCCAAATTCAAAATCATATTTGCCGCCGAGGTGCATTGCGTGTGCGGCAACCTCGTTTGCTGCTTTGCCTGCTACCTCTGCAGTAGAGATTACAAGTGCATCGTTAGCTTTTGGCGATGAAATCAGTATCTCCATAGCGATCATCATGACCGTGACTAACAAAGATATATTGGCATTTAATATCTTCTTTTTGCTACGTCCCATGTATTACCCTGTTAAGAATGGGTCAAAAATCATGGATACATCACCGTTTGTTAGCATAAAGCAAGCATGACCGAAATAAGTTAATTTTGTTTTCATAGGGACACTTCCTTCCTCATATATACTAATTTAATTATATTGTATAATAGAAATGAAAAAGTAAAAACTATTGATGTACATTTATACATGAAATAAGGGATAATATGGATTTAACACATTTTTGATGAACAAGGTAATGCGTGGATGGTGGATGTATCTGAAAAAGGACCATACGCACCGTATCGCGGTGGTGGAAGGTTTTATCGCCATTAATGATGCTATTTTTGATCGTATCCAAAGTGGAACGATGAAAAAGGGTGATGTTTTTGTCCGTGGCTCAACTGGCTGCTATTATGGGGGCAAAACAAACGAGTAATCTCATTCCTCTATGCCATCCTTTGATGCTCACCAGGTAGAGGTTCATTGCCATCTTATTGATGGTGAAAGTCCGGCTTTCACAACGGATACACATAATAAAAGCAGTTAAAATTACGGCTACGGTTAAGACGACAGGGCAAACGGGTGTTGAAATGGAGGCCCTTACGGCGGTTCATGGGACTTCTCACGGTGTACGATATGTGTAAAGCTATCGATAAGGGCATGATTATAGGACCTACTTATCTTGTTGAAAAAGATGGTGGTAAGAGCGGTCATTTTATTCGTAGTAGCAGTAAATAATCTTAGTGGTGTAGGCTGTTTGTGTACCACCTAGGAAAAATAGAATTCACTACTTGAATACGCACTATAGATTAGGTAGAATAATATAGACATAAGAATAGAGGGAATAGTATGGAAATTGTATTATACGAGCCGGAGATTCCTGGTAATACCGGTAATATTGCACGCCTTTGTGCGGCAAACCATATGACCTTGCATTTAATCAAACCATTGGGCTTTTCCATTGACGATAAGCACGTTAAACGGGCAGGCCTTGATTATTGGCATTTGGTAGATGTGCAGGTTCATGAAAATATAGAAGAACTATATGCAAAATATCCCTGATCGTCGTTATTTTTTTATGCTACGACTAAGGCAAAAACACACGCATTCTGAGGTGAATTACGAAATTGGAGATATGCTCGTGTTTGGACCTGAGTCACGTGGCTTACCTGAAAGTTTATTAGACGGTAAGGATGACACTTGCATTCGAATCCCGATGATTGAAGAGGCACGGTCTTTGAATTTATCTAATGCTGTGGCAATTATCGCTTATGAAGCAATGCGTCAATTAGATTATCCGGATTTGAAAGAAGTGGGCAATTGGATTACGCCACAAGTAAAAATAATTATGTATGTTGATGAAAGCTGAACTGGCTTTCACAAAAATTGGTATAAGAAAGAGGAGGAATGAATATGAATTACGATAAAGCCCATGATTTGGCAAAGGCAATGCGTGAATCTGAAGAGTATAAAGAGTTGATGCAAGCGCAAGAGGCTGTGAAAGCTGACGCGGAAGAACTGCGTTGGTGCGCACATTTATGGCACAACAAATGCAATGGAATATGCTAGATTGTCCGGTGCACCAGAAGTTTCGATGAATTGCAAAAACAAGAGGAGTTGATGCCTCAAATTCAAGCAAAATACAGCAGCAGCTACTTATTTGCAAGCACAAATGCGTTGGAGCCAAGTGTCTAATGATGTTTATAAAATCATTAGCGAGCCAATCACTGAGGGGATGAAAGTTTTAGATCATGGGGACAAACAACAACCACAACATTAAGGCCCTACAAACTGCTTTATTAGAAATCTTACCAAGTACACGTGTACGTGAACAGGAACGTTTATGTCATCATACGACATTTAAAATTGGCGGTCCTGCCGATTTATTTATTGAACCGACCACGATGGCTGAGTTGAGCTTTTGTACTTCGCACCATCCATGAATTTCAAGTGCCTGTTACCATAATCGGCTGCGGCTCTAATATTTTTAGTAAAAGATGGTGGTATTCGTGGTGCTGTTGTATCGGTTCGACATATGACTCAAGTTATGGATTGCAATGATAATACATTGTGTATCGGATCGGGGTATATGTTAAAGGATGCATCTGAATTTGCATGGGAAAACGGATTGACTGGTCTTGAATTTGCTGTTGGTATTCCTGGCACATTAGGGGGTGCCGTATTTATGAATGCCGGCGCTTATGATGGGGAAATGAGCCATGTAGTCACTGCGGTACGAGCTGTAGATTTTCAAGGCAATATCAAAGAATACGATGCATCGCATTTAGATTTTTGGGTATCGTCATAGTGTATTCCATGATAATCATGAGGTTATTGGTGAAGTCATTATGACGCTTAAACCAGGCGATAAAAATGCTATCAAGGCACGTATGGATGAGCTTACTGAAAAGCGCGAATCTAAAACAGCCTTTTGGAATATGCTAGTGCTGGTTCTACCTTTAAACGCCCACCAGGGTATTTTGCAGGGACGTTAATTGAACAAACGGGCCTCAAAGGATTATCTGTAGGAGATGCGCAAGTATCTCATAAGCATGCTGGCTTTGTTATCAATACAGGCAGTGCTAGTGCGAAGGATGTACTTGATTTAATTGCTGAAGCACAACGTCGCGTATATGACCAACATGGTGTGCATCTTGAACCCGAAGTACGTATGATTGGCGAAGACTAATATAAATAAATACAAATATAAATATAAGATTTCTTATGTATCATTACTGATTCATAAGAAATCTTTTTGACTTTTTCTATAGACTGCGTTATAATTAAGTGTTGCCAATTTTGGGAATATACTGACATAGCGACTTTCACAAGTCCTATGTGATATAGAATATACTGAAGGAATTAAAGGGAGGATCTTATGATTCGCGAAAATCTTCGTAATGTAGCGATTATCGCCCACGTTGACCATGGTAAAACTACTTTGGTGGACGCATTATTAAAACAAAGCCATGTGTTCCGTGAAAATGAAAAGGTAGCAGAACGCGTAATGGACTCCAATGATTTGGAACGTGAACGTGGTATTACTATCTTGTCTAAAAACACTGCAGTTATGCATGATGGCATCAAAATCAACATCGTTGATACTCCAGGCCATGCTGACTTCGGCGGTGAAGTAGAACGTGTACTTAACATGGTTGACGGCGTATTGCTTCTCGTAGACGCTTACGAAGGTCCAATGCCTCAAACTAAATATGTTTTGCGTAAAGCATTAGAACAAAAATTGAAACCAATCGTTGTTATCAACAAAATTGACCGTCCTGACCAACGTGTTAAAGAGGTTGAAGACGAAGTTCTTGAATTATTCATGGAACTTGAGCTGATGACGATCAACTCGATTTCCCTGTAGTATACGCATCTGCTCGTGCTGGTGTGGCTAAAACTAACTGGGATGACGAAGCTGGTGAACATGGAACCATTGTTCCAAAACATTGATTGACGAAATTCCTGCACCACAAGGTGATTTGGAAGGTCCTCTTCAATTCACTGATCACTACACTTGATTACGATAACTTCATAGGTAAAATCGCAGTAGGCCGTATCGTTCGCGGTAAAATGAAACCCTAACCAACAAGTAGCTATCATGACTGGTGAAAGCACTCGTAAAGCGAAAAATCGGTCGTGTATATACATACAATGGCTTGAACCGTGTTGAAACTGAGGAAACTGAAATGGGTGATATCATTGCGTTCGCTGGTATCGACGATATCAATATCGGCGAAACTGTAGCAGATGCTGAAAATCCCTGAAGCATTGCCATCTATTTCGATTGACGAACCAACATTGTCCATGGTGTTCTCTGTAAATAACTTCCATTCGCTGGTCGCGAAGGTGAATTCGTTACATCTCGTCACTTGCGCGATCGTTTGTTCCGTGAGGTAGAAACCAACGTTTCTATGCGTGTAGAAGAAAACTGAATCTGCAGATGCTTTCAAAGTATCTGGTCGTGGCGAATTGCACTTGGCGGTGTTGATTGAAACAATGCGTCGTGAAGGTTATGAATTACAAGTAGGTAAACCTCGCGTAATCTTTTAAAACTATTAACGATAAATTGTGTGAACCATTGGGAAGATTGACTATCGACGTACCACAAGAATTCATGGGTACAGTAATGGAAAATCTTGGTCAACGTAAAAGCTGAATTGACTAACATGGTTGAGTTAGCTGGTTACCTTCGCATGGAATTCGTAATTCCCTGCACGTGGTTCTGACTCGGTTTCCGTGCACAATTCTTAACAGCTACAAAGGTACGGTATCATGAACCATGTATTCCATGGCTATGCACCATACAAAGGGGAAATTCCTTCCCGTACGCGCGGTGCTTTGGTGGCATTCGAAAATGGCGAAACTACACCATATGGTTTGAACTCTGTTCAAGACCGCGGTACATTGTTCGTTGGTCCCAACCAAGACGTGTACGCAGGCCAAGTTATCGGTGAAAATACTCGTGAACTTGATATGGATGTTAACCCATGTAAGAAAAAAACACGTTACTAACATGCGTTCTAGCTCCTCTGATGAAAGCAGTTCGCTTGACTCCACCTCGTATCTTCTCCTTGGAACAAGCTCTTGAGTGGATCAACGATGACGAACTTGTTGAAGTAACACCAGAAAGCATTCGTATGCGTAAAACAATTCTTGATCGTACTGCACGTGCGAAAGCGGCTAAAAATAAAAAAATAATATGTATACAGATAAATATGACGACGCTCCTTAGTGGGCGTCGTTTTTATTATGCACATATAAATAAAAATTCTGTATAAGTTATTCTATTTATTATATCTATATGAAAATAAGAGGATAATTTTATCAGTTATGTGTGATTGATATAGCAATGGCTGAATATACAAAGTATGCATAATACTAGTGGTTATAGGGGTATCGGTATATACGAATCATCTATAACGCTGTATAATAATGTCAAGTTTGTTGATATAAATTATTGATTATGGAGGTTTTTATGAATAAGAAATTATTAGCATCCTTATTTGCTGTAGGTTTAGCTGCAGGCTGTGTATGCTCTTCTGTTGATGCACATGGCGTGTTCTTTGCTAACCGTTTAGATGAAAAAGCGTTAGTTCTTGGCGAAGGTCCAGTAGATGATGCTTATAGTCCAGAAATGGTGAAAAGCATCATTGGTTTGGATAATAATGGTATGGTAATTCCTTTACAAGTTATCAAACATGAAAAATGTAGCAATTGTACCTTCTGATAACTTAGGCATTACAGTAACTGACTTTGACTATGGTTATTGGACTAAAGATAAAGATGGCAAAACTGTACATAAACCAATTACAGAAGTTCCAGGCGCTACAAAAAGTACACATGCTATCAAATACGATGTTCACTACTGGAACGCTGATGCAAAACCATTAAACAATAAAAAGGCTTTTTATTCAAATCATCCCTTCTGTTAATCCGTTGACCCTCAGAAAAGGTGATACTTATGAAATCCAAGTATTAAAAAGAAGGCAAACCATATGCTAACGCTCCACTTATTAAGGACGTAATCAACGACCTTACTAATGAAAGCCAAGCTGATGCAAACGGTAAAGCAACTGTTACAGTAAGTGCTAACGGCCTTAACGTAGTAGGTGTTGAAGTAGGCTTCCCAACTCAAACTAAAGGCGAACAAAATAAATACTTCAGCGCATTGTCCTTTATTATTGATCCTGAATAATCATTAATTTATAAATTCACAGTGTATGTGAATAAAAAAGACCTCCTAAGTTGGACTTAGGGGGTCTTTCTAGGTTTTTGTGTATAATAGTTTGAACGCGTTTCGTGAGAGAACCGTGTTTATAGATAAGAAAGAAGAGAGATTTTTATGAAACTACCACGTCATATAGCTGCAGTGATGGCTGTATTAGTATTAACTGGAATGTCCTATTCTGCATCGGCTACTGAAATCAATGTGTCGAGTGATAAAGCAGAAGAACTACTCGGTTTAACAATGGGCTCACCTGTACAAACAGCACCTGAAGTTAAACATATTACGGATACGTTAACGGTTAATGTACATGGAAAAAGCTTAACCGATGCAGGTAAAAGTAAAAATGTAACAGGTATCTATAATGGATTTGGTTCACAACTAACGGTAGATAAAGATCTTGTTGTACGGTTAAAGAATGATGCACCAGCAGCCAAAAGAGATCTTGGTCACTATTATATGAGTGCTGTTTATGCTGGTTACGGCGGTAAGGTGCCACGTCTTAGCAAGGATAATCCTGATCGAGATTTTGGGGATACCAATATTCACGTTAAAGGTAATGTAGATATCGATGCTATCGGCTCTGGTTTACAAGTCAATCAACGAGGTCATATCCTTGTTGATGGAGGCGGTAAGATTATCACTCATCCTGTAGAAACATCTGATACCTATTCTGTAGTAGCAGAAGAAGGGGATGTATATGTTAATGCAGGCGCTGATGGCAAACATCCAGGTACTAAGGACCTAGTTGCTGTTGGTAATGTGGGCCTTATCAACAAGGACTATGGCCGCGATCCAAATCATAATGTTGAACCAACTAATATAGCACTAGCTTTCACAACACCTAACTCTAGCCTTACCGGTGCTGTTTTGAATGAATATGCTGAAAGCAATAAAAATCCACATAATTCTGGTGCGGATATTTATCTACAAAATGGGGCTACTTGGAATAATGAATGGATTGGCATGGAACGTCCTACGCCTAAAAAAGAACGTCCTTCTGGGGATAATGAGGCGTACCTATATAAGGGCAGTAAAGTACGTAATCTCGTAGGTGGAGCAAATCCAACTGCAGCAGGTATCATTCATCCAATCGATGCACGTCCAATCACGATTCAAAACTATAGTGGCTTTGTGAATGCTGATTACAAAGCAGGTACACCAGCTAGTGAAGAAGGTAAGGGGCAAATCATTATCCAACATGCAGCTGACAATAGCCATGTAATGGTGCAAGGGGATAGTGCTAAAAACTTAACCGATGATGCTAGCTATCGTGCTGAAATGCAATCTTTGGCTAATAAATTGCAATACACTGGAAATGATAAAAAACTAGCTACCGCAGTTCAAATCAATGAAGGCATAACACGCCCTGCAGCTGTTGCAGAACTTGGTACAGATGCGTTTGATGCGCAAGGTATTCTCGTTGTAGGTAATACAGCGACTGTTAAACACGCTGGGGAATCCTCATTGGTAAGCGGTACAAAATCCGCTCTTGCATCTACGGCTATGGCATGGCGTAATAATACAAACGATTTACAACGTCGTTTAGGCGACCTTCGTTTAGCTAATACAGATCAAGGTGTGTGGGCTAAATATATTGGTGGTAAATCAAAGATTACAGATGGTGCTGATGCTCGTATGACCTATAATGGCGTTCAGACTTGGATACGACCATAAGGCATCGAATGGCTGGATCTTTGGCGGTGCCCTAGATTACAGTACATCTAGCAATTCCCTACGCCGTTGGCAGTGGAGACGGTAAAATCGGTGGCATTGCGCTATATGGCACAAAACAACATGATGATGGTCGCTATCTCAGACATTATCGCACGTGGCAAACCGTTTGTCCAATAATTACAAACTTTACTCTGTAGGTGGACAACGTGTGAACGGTGATTACCACACATTTGGTACATCCTTGAGCGCCGAATACGGTAAACGCATTAAGAAACAAAATGGCTTCTACATCGACCCTAGCGTAGAATTCATCGTAGGTCGTTTGAATGGCGTATCCTATGATGCTAATATTGCCGGTGGTGGCTCCATGCATGTGAAAGCTGACGGCATTAACTCCGCCGTAGGTAGATTAGGGTTTTGGCATTGGTAAAGAAACAGAAAAATCTAATATCTTTGCAAAACTTGCATTGGCTCATGAATTTTCTGGTAAGATGAATACAACCTATTCCGCACCTGGCAATCCAACAGTGAAAACGGAACTCGATTTGAAAGATACTTGGCTCGATGCTGAAATAGGCGGTTCCTGGAGCGTTCGCCCTAGTACATATTTATATGGTACATTCACTAAAAACTTTGGTGCTACCATAGATAATACATGGCGTATCGATGCGGGGGTACGACATAATTTCTAATTGAATAATACATTACCTAATTATTTTTGTAGTTTAAAGCCAGAGGCTGTAACAAAACAACCTCTTAATAATAAAAAGCTATCAGTTGATTTTTATATCATTAACTGATAGCTTTTGTTATTCCTTCTTTAATTCTGAAAAAGAGGGTTCGGGCATCTTTTTCCGTTATTATGTCATAATTAGTGTATTATAGCAAGGAAAATCTATTAATTTAACAAATTCATATTTTCTATGCTAATATAAAAAAACTAGAATTTATACAAAACTTCTTAAGTAAGAATTAGGAGGCTAGAATATGAAAGTTTTAATCGTAAATGGTAGTAGCCATGTAAATGGCACGACTATGCAAGCTAGTACAAGAGGTGCAAAAAGGTATTTAGTGATGCCAATGTGGATACAGAGGTCATTCAACTTGGCAATAAACCCGATTCGAGATTGTATCCAATGTGGATATTGTTTTGAACATGGTGAATGTGTATTTAAAGATGATGATGTAAATGCATTCGTAGAAAAAGCGAAAGATGCAGATGGTTTTATCTTTGCCACACCTGTATATTATGCACATCCAAGTGGTCGTATTTTATCCTTTTTAGATCGTGTATTTTTCAGTGCAGAAAATGTAACACCAAATCCATTTGCCTTTAAACCAGGTGCATCCATTGCCGTAGCTCGTCGTGGTGGTACAACCGCATCCTTTGATGTACTCAATAAATACTTTGGTATTTCTCAAATGCCAATTGCAGGCTCTACATATTGGAATATTAGCCACGGCCTAGTAGCAGAGGATGCTAAGCAAGATGGAGAAGGCATGCAAACCATGCGTAACTTGGCTCGTAATATGATTTGGATGATGCGTAGCTTTGCGGTAGCCAAGGAGCAAGGTGTGCCATATCCAGATACAGAGAAAAATGTATCTACGAACTTTGTACGTTAATAACTTAGCGCTTGGTGAGGTACTATAGGAGTTATGATGGTTAAAATTTTTATTTCATTTGTCACGGTAAATATTTGTCGTTCAACGATGGCATGAGTTTTTATATGAAGCATATCGTTAACGAGGCAGGTTTGACTGATTCTATTTATATCGAATCTGCTGCCACATCTCGTGAGGAGATTGGAAATGATACCCATTATGGGACTAAACAAAAAAATTAGATGAAATGGGTATTCCTTATACTCGTCGTAAGGCTCGCCAAGTGACTGATAGATGACTATCATACATTTGATTACCCTCATCATCATGGATGAAAAATAATGCACGAAACTTACGTCGTATTATCGGTGATGATGTGATCATAAGGTGCATAAGGCTATGACCTTTGTTGGTGAAAGCCGAGATGTAAAAGATCCTTGGTATACGGGAAACTTTGACGAAACCTATGATGATGTCAGTCGGAGTTGCGATGCACTCCTACAGGTCATTCAAAAAGAATATATAGTATAATACGACTCTAGTATTAGTTTTCATCGATTAGCTAATGACTAGAGGCGCATTCTATATGTCTATATGCTAATATACTTTATACTATCGAAGCATGCTGTAATATGGTATAATTCTTTAGTACACATGCGCCTATAGCTCAGGGGATAGAGCGCCGGTCTCCGGAACCGGGTGCGCAGGTTCGAATCCTGCTAGGCGCACTCAAATTAAACGGCTTCTCGAAATTTTGAGAAGCTCGTTTTTATATGTTACTATCTATATTTATTACATTGAATTCCTCTAGATCTAAATTCTTTCATGAGTATATCTATTGATTTATCAATAATTTCTTCGTTAGATATATATACCATTTTTTTGTAATAGACAGTACCATCAAATTCTATCCAACGACTTGTTTTACCATTTATTTTGCAAAATCTTCATTCTTCCGGCCCAGCTACCCATGCTGTGGAATTTTTTTCCCTTTAGAGAAACGCACCTCTCGAATATCTTTTTAAATTTATAGGTTCTTCTTACTAATCCAATGCCTATAGAGACTGATCATCTGTAAAAATAAAGAAGTTTATAACGTTCTTCAGGAGGCATAGCTCTAATAATAGATAGATTATAAGTCGCAAATGTGACAGCAATAGCGACTAATACAAACATTAGGATTATCATATATTTTTCCATACTTTTTAAGTCCTCCTTCTCTATATTATAATAAATATAAGTAATGTATGAAATAATTATTATAGTAAGTCAACGTTGATGTATTATTTACATTTATTAATAGGAGAGATATAAATGGACACACATGCACGAACCGCAAAAATGGAGCAAAAGGCATACCTGAGATGGATGTATTGTCCTTGGCGAGCAGGAAATGGTTTGTAATAAGGTAGCTAAACAATTATTCGCTATCTGTGTTACTGTAGTTACTTTTAATACTGATTGCTATTATAGCTGGTATGTTTGAAAGTCCATGGCTTTTAGATTATATGACGGATACGGCGAATACAATAAAATCAAAATCTAAGTACTGCTCATTCGCAAGCAGGGCGAGCAGGTGGTACAATGGCTAGTTTGCCCCGCATGATACCAGTATTAGCGGCTATGTTGATCCCTACAATGGTGGTGTTCTATATTATTAAAAAGCCTTTGCTTAAAAGGGAAACCAGAAAAATTAGTAGAAAAGAAATTAGCGGATACTCCTAGTACTTATGATGTACTGACCTCAGTGTATTGGGCTTTTTCTAATCAAGAGTATGTAGTAATGATGCTTTCACCTTGGATATCATTAATTATATCGAGGATAATAAAGCTAATTGGAATCCGAAGGGCATCGCTATTAATAGTCGTAAGGTATGCATCGTTTATGAAGCTTTTATTACAGGTTCTGAACAGGTACGAAGTAATGAGCATATTGTTGATATAACTGATTTAGATGAAGAAAAACCGTATTGATGGTGTATTTCAAACTGATATTAAAGCGTATCTAACTGCAGATAATGGAAAATACTTTACCAATGTAGAGTTATTAAGGAAGATTCACAATCAACTCGCTTATAAAGATTTAGGTAATAATGAATCTTTTGAGGGCTTAGAATATGTTGATACTGATGGCGGAACTTTAGTATATCGGCTTATGACAGGTTCATAAAATGTATTCTATAGTTTGCACTTCATGAATGAAACTTCATATCAGTCATATATTTGATGTGGTATAATATTGTAAAAATTTATTCATTATAGTTTTTATAAGAATGGAGAGAGTATTAAATGAGTTCATTAATATTTATACCAATATTGGCCCTCGCAGTGTTCTTTTATTAAGCAATATAATTCTTTACAAAGCTTAACTGTGGAAATTAAAGAAGACGCGCCAATATTATCGTAGCTACGAGAAAAAGGTAGCCATTGTAAATCAATTTGCCGGTTTAGTTGATAAATACGGTGATTATGAAAAATATTCAATTGAAAGTATCTGATAATTTCGTGGAAATGGCTCGTGAAACAGCAAAAAGCAGTTCAGAACATTACGGCTTTAGCCAATCAATTCTCAGAGTTAAAAGCAGATACTCAATATGGTAAATTTTTAGAAGTGATTAGTGAAAATGAAACTTTCATTTCTAATAAACGGGAAAATCTATAACTTCCAAGTTAAAAGAGTACAATAGTGCTATCGCTCAAATTCCAATGGTGTTTGTAGCAGCTATGTTAGGCTTTAAACAAGCTCCTTTCGATCCTAAGAATGAAGCAGCCCTTGCTGAATTCAGCAGTGCGTATCCCGAGTCTATTAAAAATTTAGCGAAAGAAGGTACTGATAAACTTAGAGATACATTTGATAAGAAAACTAACGCTCCTAAACCACAAGAACCAGCTGAACAACCAGAAAAACCAGCTAGCGTGGAAGAATTAGAACAACAAGTTTTTAAAACAAAATGAGCTTAGTAAATCTGTAGATACAGAAGAAACTAAGCAAGATGATAAAAATAAATTATCTAATCTATAAGGGACTATACCTTATGCAAATATATTGCATGTGGGTATAGTCCCTTTTAATGATTATTGGAAATAATGAAATATATTGTTTTCTAATCATTAAAATAGTACAATGTGATTAGATTAGATTAGATTAGATTAGATTAGATTAGAAAGGAGGTTTATATGTATAAAGAATCGGAAATAATAGAGTTGAAAAGAGAATATACAGAGGATATTCGAAAGGAAATCATCGCCTTTGCCAATACTAATGGCGGTACTATTTATGTAGGTGTTGATGATAATGGCGATGTTATAGGCGTAGAGGATTATGATGCACTTATGTTAAAAATAGGTAATTCACTACGAGACTCTATTAAGCCAGATATTACTGCGTTTATTCACTATGACAATTTAGTAGAACATGATAGAAATATATTAAAAATTACAGTTCAACGTGGTACATTAAGACCGTATTACATTCATAGTAAGGGTTTAAAGCCTAGTGGTGTATATGTGCGACAAGGTTTCGCTTCTGTGCCAGCTAGTGATATGTTAATTAAGGATATGATTCGCGATACTGACGGAGATAGTTACGAAAGTGCTAGATCCTTACAACAAAAATTAACATTTAAACGGTTAAAACATGAATTTGATGGTAAAATTATAGCCTTTAATGATCCGCAAAAAAGAACCTTAGGCATTACTGAATTTGATGATATTTATACCAATCTGGGGTTACTATTGTCTGATCAATGTCCTCATGAGTTGAAAATTGCAGTATTTCAGGGAACCGATGGATATATTTTTAGAGATAGGCGTGAAATCAGAGGGGCCTTATTAGATCAATTATATGAAGCATACGAGTATATAGATAATCGAAATGCAGTTAAAGCCACTATTGAAGGGCTTCATAGAAAGGATAAACGAGATTATCCACAGATTGCTATTCGTGAAGCATTATTAAATATGCTAGTTCATAGAGATTATTCGTATATGGCTAGTCCAACCATAGGCATATATGATAATCGTATTGAGTTTACATCGCTTGGCGGTTTGCCACCTAGAACTAGTTTAGACGATATTTTATTAGATGGGTTTTCATTGTGCCGGAATCCCAAATTAGCTAATGTATTTTATCGGTTAGAATTAATTGAAGCCTATGGGACAGGCTTACAAAAAATTATGGATGCCTATAAAAATAAAACAGTTAAACCTCAAATTATTGTGACTACTAATGCATTTAAATTAATATTACCAAATTGCAATATCGATGAGCCTATATCTGAACACAATGTACCTAAAATTAGCTATCAGCAAGAAGAGCAGATCATTAATCTAGTTCGTGATTGTGGAAGCATTAAACGGAGTGATGTTGATACAGAATTAAAAAGTAGCACAGGCCACGAGCGGTAGAGATGTTACGACGATTAGTGGAGAAGGGGCGACTTAAACAGATTGGCAAGGGACGTTCTATACGATATATTTTATCCGATACAATGTAAATATATAGAATAGGATATTCGATACTTTAGATAATATATAAATGTGACTATAGTAACACAAATTTTTATTGAGAATAATATACAATGAAAATATAGTATCCATATACAAAATTTGAACTGCCCTATTTGGAATGATAGGGCCATATGGATATTGTGTTAACTATATTTACAGTCACATATACAGTATCATAGTAGAGGATATAATATGAATAATACAATACAAGAAGTATCCGTTGATCTCCATGATTGGCGCGATGAACAAGCGGCCTGGAATAATCGATCTAAATTTTTCGTAGAACTACATAATCGAGCAGATCGTAAGGCACAGGTAACTGACTTTCTCTCATTTTTAAAGGACGAACATCTATTACCTCCAAATGGTGGGACTGCCCTCGATATTGGTTGTGGTGTCGGCGATTACGCACTTGGATTAGCTAGAGAAGGCTATAAAACTACGGGCATTGATTTATCCGATGGTATGATTCATGGTGCAAAACAACTGGCAGATTCAGAAGGCCTTGATGTAAGACTATATATTGCACCATGGTCTGAAGAAACAAGAATCAAACTAAAATGGGATAAAACCTTTGATTTTGCATATAGCTTTTTCTGCCCTGTCATGTATGATGTAGACAATATTCGTGCTATGCATGACACGAGTCGAAATACTTGTTTGTGGGTAGCTTTCAGCGAGCGACACGATGAAATCGTTGATATGCTGTCAGATCATTTTTTTGGTCGAGATGCATTCCCTTGGCATGATAAAATGGAGGAATCCTTAGCCGCTATTCACGAGATGGGGCATAATGTGAAAGTCACTTATAAAATAGTGCCTGAAACTGAGGTGATGAGCCTCGATAAGGCTGTTGAGTACTTTACAATGCGTCTCCATAATAATGGATGGGGTACTATGGATGCGATGAAAGAAGAAATTAGAAACCTAATTGAGCCATTAGCTGTGAATGGTGAAATTACAAATTGTACGGTAGATAAAGTAGCTTGGGTTACGTGGTGTGTACAACAGGAGACATATATGACAGTTGATGAAAAGCGCAAGTTAGAATTAAAAACTATGTACCAAATTGTTGGCATCTATTGTCATGACAAGCATCATACGCCCAAAGGAAAACTCTGTGAAGATTGTGAACAGGTATGGCAGTATGCGCAACATCGCATCGATGTATGCCCACATATGGCGCATAAGACATTTTGTAGTGTGTGCAAAACGCATTGCTATGCACCTATATACCGTGAAAAAGTTCGAGAAATCATGCGCTATGGTGGTCCGCGGATGCTACTACATTCTCCAATTCAGGTTATTCGTCATATGTATTTAGAATGGAAAGATAAAAAGGGACCCGTAGAGTCCTTTTTATTTATAAAGCTATAAATTACTTATAAAAAAATCTAGGAAACTAATTAGTAGTATGGTATGATTTTTATTTGCAAAATTCATCATATATTTTTAATGCGATAAAACAATGAATCATTAATAATAAGTAATAATCATATGAGTGCATGTCCTTATTTATAGATTGTGTTCCATGGATGTATTTATTTCTTAAGTCATAGCCATTAGAGAATTGTTTTTTTATTCATTATGAAGTTTAAGTAATCAACTTCAGAATCGGAAAAATAAACTATTTTTATAATCAAGATGTACATTAAGACTATTAAGATACTTTTGATAAACTTTATTACAAATACAATCGTTTTTCATAAAAAGTCATTTAATGCTTTTTATAATTAATCTATTTGGTATAAGTTGATTTTTGAATTTAATATTATTATTTGTTGATGATGTAATTTTTATTATATTTTTGTTGTATGTCATCAAAAATCTGATAAAAATAAGTCCGAGTTTTTATCGAGAGTTTTTATTATAAAGGTTTCATTAATATTTATTAATTTGGGGATTAGGTTTAATTCACTTCTGATCAGAAAAGAGCCAATGCATAGAATTGCAATACTTTGTGATTCGTTATATAAGCATATTTGTTTTTATCATATGATTTAAGTTCTGAAAAAGTAAGGGTTTAGAGTTAATTTCTAATAAATCTCTATCAATTTCATTGTTTTTCAAAATATAATTTGTACTGTTTTAGAATGCTGTCAATTTCACTACAGAGATTTCTACATTTTTTCTAAAAAGTACTATTATTTGTACTAGAATTAAAGGTAAAATTATAAATATTGAATTCTTCTGCAAGATATTTTGTATAAAACCATTCTAATAAATCTTCAATTCTTTATTTTTGTACTAGGAGGGCTCGATTATAATTAGTTATAAATAGATGTACAAGGTCTTCTTGAATTCTTTGAATTTAAAGATTGAAAATAATCATTGATACCCTAAAGGTTTCTCAAAAATTTCTTCAAGTGTTGTAGCAGTGAGTTTTATGTGCTATAAATTTAGCTCGATAGTTTATATCACATATAAAGTGAAAAATAAATAAGTTTGCAAATAAGTAATTATTCTGATTGTTTTCATCAATCCAACTTTTGTCGAGTATAATTGTTAGATTAGGGGCGGTTGAAAATTTATTTTCAATTAGTTTGTTTGTATTTTTAAATACTATTTTCATATTACTAATTATTGAGGAGTTTATGGATAATATTTTTTGACTCTGATTTGTTTTTCGACACCTTTTGCTTTTACTTTCATTTTATCTGGAATTATAAGATTGTTATTAGTTGAATTTTTCTATTAGCCTTAGATATTGTGGACTGATATTATTGCTCGATAACTGTCTTATTAATAAACTCATAATATCATTTTTCTGCTAAGCTCTTTTGGTAAACTAAATTTTTTTAGTTGATTCTTTTATTATAGGTAAAGTAGTAATCTAAAATAAATAAAATACTATAATTATTTTTTACAATATAGCATGTAATCTCTCTCGAATATGTACTTTACTATTTGTGGATGCTTTTAAAATTGTTATTAAACTTGGTGTAAGCTTATTCAAAAGGAGCTTTATTATTTTATTATTGATTGAGTAATATAATTTTGTATTATTAAAAAGTTGCCAAAAGTCCTCTTAGTATTCTTGCAGTGGAATGTTATGAGATATATAATATTACATTAGTTAAATTTGAAAAGTATATATTACAAAGTTTAATATATGTTTTGGCAATATAGGAATAGTGATGATATGGTGCTTTGAGTTTTGCTTTTGTTAAGAGTAAATATACATTATATGCTGCTAATACTAAATTTATATTGTTAAAGTTAGGCTTTTCCATACTGTTCAACGAACTTTATAGCTCTTTCAATCATGTATCCATATGCTAAATCAGAACTACCATAATATTTGATTTTTCGACTGAAGTTTCCATAAAATTATCCCCTGAATTTTATACAATAAAATTGTTTTTGTAGAGTAAAGGCACGCAGAGATAAAAATATCTCTGCGTGCCTACTTTTATGCAATTGCTTTGTCAAATACAGCTTTGATGTATGCTTTTGTTTGGTCGTAGCTTTCACCAGGTTGAGCTCATATTGTTTTATCAAGGTCGAACCAAAGATTTGGATAATATTCATATGGATGTGTTTTTGAATAATTCAGCCGCATCTCGATCCTCAACCCAGTTGATTTTTGATATCCGCGTAAGCTGGGTTTTCAGCTTGTAATTCTTCAATAGCACGGAATGCATTGTGGCAGTATGGGCAGCCATTTAAATGGAAACCTAAATTTCTTTCATAGTATTCAGTCCTTTCAGAAATATGTATAAACTTAGTAATTTATGGTATTATTTCATACTCACATTATGTAAGATATGATATATTTAAAAAGTATATCACAAACAATAATAATATTCAATTTTTAGATATAAGACCTATTATATTATCGTTAGGTTGTTATAGACGTATATAGGAGGTTGACTATGATTTCAGGTGCCGCATATGTGGTGAAAGCATTGCAAGAGGAGAAGGTTGAGTTTTTATTCAACTATCCAGGGGCAGCTACCATCGATATTATGGATGAGTTATATAAACAAGATCAGGTGAAGGTTATTTTGCCTCGTCACGAACAAGCATTGGCACATGCTGCCGATGGATATGCACGTAGTACAGGCAAGGTCGGTGTTTGCATGGTTACGTCTGGACCAGGTGCGACGAATCTTGTTACAGGTATTGCTACGGCTTATTCAGATAGTGTGCCTATGGTGTGTATTACAGGACAAGTGGATTTATCTTTGATGGGCAATGATGCGTTTCAAGAGGTGGACACTGTTGGTATCGTTCGCAACGTTTGTAAATATGCCATTACTGTTCGCGATCGCAAGGATTTAGGACGAATTCTGAAAGCAGTTCTTTACATTGCTCGCACAGGCCGTCCAGGTCCTGTTATAGTAGATATTCCAAAGAATATTCAAAAAGCGATGGGCATAGAGGTATATCCAACAGAGGTAAATATTCGCGGATATAAGCCAAACACAACCGTACATATTGGGCAAGTCAAAAAGGCGTGCTCTATTATTTCTAAGGCAAAACGACCTTTGTTTTTTACTTGGTGGGGGCATTAGCATTAGTGGTGCCAACGATCTTATGACTCAACTGGTGGATAAAAACGGGATTCCCTGTGGTAACCACCTTGATGGGTAAAGGCGCCATTAGCTCGTGTCATCCATTGTACTTAGGCAATGTAGGCATTCATGGTGGCTATGCTCCAAATGTAGCGCTTACCGATTGCGATGTTATGATTTCTATCGGCACTCGTTTTAATGACCGCATTACCGGTAAACTGAGCACCTTTGCACAAAACTGTAAAATTGTACATATCGATGTAGATGCAGCATCTATTTCTAAAAATATTAAGGTAGATATTCCAATCGTAGCAGATGCAAAGTTGGCAATTGAGGCTTTATTAGAATACATGGAGCCTCATGATTTAGGAGAATGGCCTACTCAATTGCAACAATTGAAAGTCGATCATCCTATTACGCAAGCTGATGAAGATGGTTTAACACCTGCAGCTCATCATTCAATATATCAATGACCACTATGAGCGACCTATCGTGACAACCGATGGGAGCAAAACCAATTGTGGACCACACAATCTTAGAAATTGAAGGTAACCATCAATTGTTGACCTCTGGAGGATTGGGGATGATGGGCTATGGATTCCCCAGCCGCTATTGGTGCTAAATTTGGCAATCCTCATACGCCTGTTTTTGCTATCTGTGACGATGGTGGGGTGCAAATGAATATTCAAGAATTTGCAACAGCTATGCACTATCACTTGCCGGTGACCTTGGTTGTCATTAATAATGGCTATCTTGGCAATGTCCGTCAGTGGCAACAACTCTTTTATGACAAACGCTATGCATGTACGAATCTGTTGATGGATGAAAGCGCCATCGTCACACGTGATTTGATTGACAAGGGCGAATTTGAATATGTACCAGATTTTGTAAAATTAGCAGAAGCTTATGGTGCACAAGGTGTTCGTGTTACAAAGGACGAAGAATTAAGAGCTGCCTTTACAAAAGCAGATGCTTTCAAAAAAGGCCCTACACTCATTGAATGTATCATTCCAACTGAGGTAAATGTTTTGCCGATGGTACCGACAGGCAAATCATTGAGCGATATGTTATTAAAGGATAAAAAATAGGAGGGGCTATGGAATTACATTTAGAAAAACGTTGTATTTCAGCATATGTAGAAAACCAAATCGGCGTATTGGCAAAGATTTCCGGCCTCTTCGCTGGTAAAAACTATAACCTTGACACCTTAACTGTAGGGGAAACAGAAGACCCTACCATGTCGCGTATGACCATTGAACTTACCTGCGATGATTTAACATACGAGCAAATCATCAAGCAACTTAACCGTAGTGTTGAGGTCATTAAGGTTATCGACTTTACAGATATGCCCATTACAAAAAGAATTACTATTCATCAAGATTAATAGCTGCAAAGAAGCAGATAAACAAGAAATCTTTCGCATTGCGGAAACCTTTAATCTTGAAGTGATTGATTACAATCGTAAATCCGTACTCGTGCAATGCGTAAAAACAGTATCTAAGAACAATGACATGATTGCTTTTATTTAAAGATATGTTCGTTAATCGCATCGAAGTTGTCCGGTGGCAGTGTCGCACTGAGGCATTGGCGACCCGGATAGATAGTTTTAGTAGATGTAAAAGAGAGTACATACTAGCACAGCGACTTTAGTAGGTCGAGGACCCAGGCCGAAGACCGTTAAGCTAGCTGAGCGAGCAAGTATGTACTCTTTTTGGCAACGTAGAAAAATAGCTAATAGGAGGAACTATGAGTTTATTAGATGACATTTTAGCCCACAATCGTGAGTATGTAGAGGATCAGAATACGGGGTATGTAGAGACGGATACTAAATGCAGTAAGATGCCGAGTCGTGAGATGGCTATCGTTACATGTATGGATACGCGTCTTGTTAATTTCTAGAAGACTCTATGGATATTGGCGCGGTGAGGCGAAAATTGTTAAGACTGCAGGTAACTGTATTACAGGTCCTTTTTGATGGTATCGTACGTAGTTTGCTCGTATGTATTTATGAACTAGGGGTTAATGAAATCTTTATCATTGGTCACCACGAATGTGGCATGGCGAAAACAACGGCTAAAAATTTAACAGAAAAAATGTTAGCTCGTGGTATTGCACCAGAAGCGATTCACATGGTGAGAAAAGAAATGGAACGCTGGGCAGATGGTTTTACACATCCTGCTGAAAATGTAGAGGAAACCGTGGACGAATTGCGCATGAATCCTTTAATCCCTAAAGATGTGCCTATTCATGGCCTTATTTTCCACCCTAGAACAGGTGAAATCGAAGTCATCGTTAACGCATATACACAAATGAAACAATATTACGAAAAAATAGTAGGTAAATTCTTTAATAGAGGTATTGTGAATTGAGCCTATAGATAAATTAGATACGTTTGAAGTAGCATGTAAGCATTTTCTCGGAGACTTTTCAAATTTTAAAAATCTCATTTCCACCCAAGTTCAATCCTTAGATGGTCTAGAATGGTCTTTTGATAAAGGTTCTACTAAGGTTTGTAGTGCTGATGAAAAGGGTTTGAAGAAACGCTGCAAAGTTGGGGTAGCATATAGACTACAGGTTGAGCTATCTCAAGTTGATGCAGAAACTATTTGGACGGAATTTAGTCGATTCTGGGGTGCTACTACTTTAAATCAGCTTGAAAGAGTATATAGCAAATGAGGAATTAGGGCGCTATCGATTTATAGCAAATAATTCTATAGGTGATGAGATTACTGGATATCTATTTACCTAATGAATGGAACATACCGAAATTAAATATGTTGGGATGTATTTCTGCTAGATATAGAAAAGTAGATATTCAAGAAGTATAGAAAACTCTGATTTGACTTAAAGTTAAGTTTAAGTTTTATAATATATTCATATTAGTACTTAATACATATTTACATAAAGGAACTATATGAATAAAAGTAAACTATTAAAAACAACTGTAGCTATTGTAGCTTTGGCTGCATTAGTTACAGGGGGCTATGTATATAAAGCCGCTATATACGATAAATTGTAGCACAAGATAACAGCACGAGCCGAACCATTATGTGGCAATCGGATGGTACACAATTAGATGAGTCTGTGTTAGAAAAATAAAGAAAAGACACCTTTTGATTAATCTGCCAAGAATTTCTTGGATAGAGATAATTTAGAGGTGTCTTTTTGTATGATAAAAAAATAATGCTTAACATGATAAATAAAAATACGAATAATAGTGTATAAATACTTGAATATAATGTAGATAGTATTATAATACGTACATAGATTATAAATATACACAAAACATGCATATAAAATGCATAAAGCATAAAGGAGATATGGCCATGCACACATTAGAAAGCTTAATAAAACAATATGCTTCACAATATTTAGAACAAGTTGTGGCATGGCGTCGACATATTCATAGTCATCCAGAATTATCAGGAGAGGAACAAGAAACATCTTTATACATTCAAAAAGATTCTGGAGAATTGGGAATTCTATGTGAATGATGTTTCAGATTATGCAGTTATCGGTGAAATACAGGGCGCTCATACAGGCCCTGTTATTGCGTTACGGGCCGATATTGATGCATTGCCAATCCATGAAGCTACGGGCTTACCATTCGCCTCTCAAAATGAAGGTGTTATGCACGCCTGTGGTCATGATAGTCATATAGCGATTTTACTTGGTACTGCTGCTATTTTTGCAATCAATAAAGGACCAATTGCACGGCACAGTAAAGCTCGTATTTCAAACCCTCTGAAGAGGAGGCTTTATTTCCGGTGCTCAAGGCATTGTAGATAGTGGTATCCTCAATGATGTTGATGAAATCTATGGACTCCATGGAGGCCACAACTACCTGTAGGAACGGTAGGACTCAAAAAGGTCATCTCATGGCGGCATCGCATCATTTTTCTGTTCATATTCAAGGCAAATCTACCCATGGCGCAGAGCCTCACAATGGTATCGATGCCATCGTGGCAGCTGCTAATTGGATTGTAAATGTAGAATCTATGGTGGCTCGTGAAACGAATCCGATGGAAAAACCTCAGTGCACCATCGGTGTTATCAACGGTGGCGACCGATACAATGTGGGCTGTGGCGACGTGTACCTAGAGGGGACTTGCCGTACCTATGAACCAGAAAAACGGGATTATATTGAACGCCGTTTAGGTGAAAGCTTACAAGCCTTAGACCTAATGTTTAAAACAAAGAGTTCTTAGACTATAAACGGGTCATGGGGCAACTACAAATAATCCAGAGGCTATCGATTATGCCACATCTATTGTAGAAAAATATCTCGGTAAAGACGCAGTAGTACATCCAGAACATCCGTTCTATGGCGGCAGAAGATTTTTCTGCATACCCTACAACATATAAAAGGTGTATTCCTTTGGTTGGGCACTGGCTTTGAGGGGAATCCTGCACTTCATAATGCATGCTTTACCATCGATGAAAGTATCTTAGAATCAGGTATTACCATGATGGCTGCCATTGCTGCCGAATATTTACAACCGAAATAATAACTTTCACAGAGAATAATAAAATTTGAAATAGCAATACATATAGAAATTATCACTAAAAATTAGAAATACCTACGTATACACCGTATAGATTGAAGGAGTTATCATGAAAAGTTTACATAATAAATCATTTAAAAACCATGCTAGATTATACACCAGAAGAAATTAAATACTACTTAGAGTTAGCAGCCAAATTAAAAGCGGATAAGAAAGCTGGTAAAGAAATTAAGACCATGTTAGGCAAAAATTTTGTGCTTATCTTTGAAAAGGATTCTACGAGAACGCGTTGTGCCTTTGAAGTCGGTGCGGCCGACCAAGGGGCTCTACACAACATACCTTGGTCCTACAGGTTCTCAAATGAATAAAAAGAACTTTTAAAGGACACAGCTCGTGTTCTTGGTTCCATGTATGATGCCATCGAATTCCGTGGCTTTGACCAAGAAGATGTGGACACATTGGAACAATATTCCGGCGTGCCTGTATGGAACGGCCTAACAGATATGGATCATCCTACACAAACATTGGCAAATTTCCTTACATTACAAGAACATATCGACAAAACCATTGAACGAAATTTCCTATGCCTATGTAGGCCATGGTCAATCCAATATGTGTAATGCCTTAATGAGTGGTGCTGCAAAATGGGCATGGATTTCCGTCTCATCGGTCCTAAACAATACTGGCAGCAGGTCCATTCTACGAAGAATGTTTAAAGGTAGCGAAGGAAACAGGCGCTACCATTACATGCACAGATAATGTAGCAGAAGGTGTGAAAGGCCTTGATGTTATCTACACCGGCGTATGGGTAACGATGGGTGATACCTACGATATGTGGGAGGAACGGATTAACACATTTAAACCATTCCAAGTGAATGCTGACATGATGGCTTTAACAGGCAACTGAATATTAAATTCTGCCACTGCTTACCAGCATTCACACACAGAAACACAAGTTGGCAAAGATATCTTTGAACGGTCTCGGTATGAATGGTATCGAAGTGACAGAGGATGTATTTGAAGGTCCTAACTCCTTAGCATTTGAGGAAGCAGAAAATCGTTTGCACACTATAAAAGCAGTTATGGTTGCTACCTTTGGCGACTATCCAATGGAGTAATAGGCTGTAATCTATAGTGAACCATATTTGCTAACAGATGAGACTAAAATGATAAATCATGATGCACGATGAATGGTTGCATCAGTTAGAAGTAAAGAAGGTATAATATGAACTCCTATAAAGTATTTATCGTGGCTACGAGGGCACTACGGGCTTAGAATTCACGAACGGCTGTCGAATCGGAAGGATATTACATTATTATCCATTTCCGATGAGGACCGTAAGAATATATAGATGTTATCGCTAGCATCGCAAAGGACGCGGATATCGTGTTCTTGTGCTTGCTCGATGCGGCCTCAAAGAGGTGGTTGCTGCCATTGGTACTATCCTTGCAAAATATCGATACATCCACAGCGTTCAGAACGGCTGCTGATTGCTTATGGATTTCTGAGCTTGGTGAAAGCTACAAAACGATATTAAAACAAAACAACATATTGCGAACCCTGGCTGTCATCGAGCGGTATGATTGCTTTGTATTGCCCCTCTTGTGAAAAGCTGGCAGTATGTTTCAGTAGATTATCCTTTTCACCATTACATCACTTACCGGTTAGAGTGAGGTGGTAAAAATGATCGGTCAATACGAATCGGAGCCAAAAGGATTATTTTCTTTTATGCACTGCGTCAATATGGCTTGGTCAACAGCATAAACATTTGCCAGAAGTAACCCATGTATGTGGCGCACAGAAGTTGCCAATATTCATGCCTATCGTAGATGATTACTATAGCGGCATGGAGGTGAGCGTTGGATTACATACACGTTTATTATCTAAACCAGTTACCATCGAAGATGTACATGCGGCCTTAGTAGAGTTTTACAAAGGATAGCACTGTTGTTACGGTAGCACCTCTCGAATATAAAAAGAAGATAAATGCAGATTTTAAATGCTAACAAACCTAGCAACATGGATGGATGATTGTTCTGGTAACAGGGAATGATGAACGCATGGTGGTTCACGCTATTTTGATAATTTAGGTAAAGGCGCTTTCCTGGTGCAGCTGTACAATGTATGAATATTGCACTTGGATTGCCAGAAGAAACGGGGCTTTCACTATGAATACTGTAACAAATGCAATGCGGGCGCATATTTTAACGGCGGCCGTACCGTATATCAAACAATATACAGATAAATATGTAGTCGTAAAATACGGCGGTAATGCTATGACTGATCCGGAACTCAAAAAATCCGTTATGAACGATTTCAGTTTCTATTACAATTAGTAGGGTGAAAGTAGTCCTTGTCCACGGTGGCGGCCCAGATATTAACAGAACACCTTGGCGGCCATGAACATTGAATCGAAATTCAACAATGGATTGCGCGTTACTGATAAAGAAACGATGAATGTAGTACAAATGGTGCTAGCTGGTAAGGTCAATAAAGGCCTTGTGGCAGACCTCATCGGCTTTGGTGGCCGTGCCGTTGGCTCATGTGGCGTTGACGGTGAAATGATTCAAGCACACAAGAAAAATGAGGAACTTGGCTATGTTGGTGAAGTGGATACAATCGATCCAAAGGTAATTGATGATGTCATCAGCAAAGGCTATATTCCGGTTATTTCATCCATCGGTTGTGATGCGGAGGGCAATGTATATAATGTCAATGCCGATACGGCAGCCGCTAAAATTGCGGGTGCTCTCCAGGCTGAAACGATGGTAGCTATGACTAATATAGATGGCGTATTGCGAGATGTACACGATCCAAATTCGCTGATTCTAAAATCACCATGGCTGAAAGAGAGCAATTAAAAGCTGAGGGCATCATCGCCGGTGGTATGATACCAAAGGTGATTGTTGCTTAGAGGCAATCAACGCAGGGCTCAAAAGGTATTTATCATCAATGGTGAATACTCTCATGCAACTCTTATCGAATTATTAACCGATGAAGGCCTTGGCACAATGTTTGTAAAGTAATGTAGTGAATATAACGATGTAAGCATCAATTGCTACGTTATATTATGATACATATACAGCAATAGGCCGTCGTTTGGAGGATATGATGAGTAAGACACAAGATTTTGAAAAACAAGATAAAGAATATATAGCCAATACGTATGGCCGTTTTAATGTTTGCTTTGAAAAAGGTAAAGGCTCCTTATTGTGGGATGTAGAGGGCAAGGAATATATTGACCTTGGTTCTGGTATTGGCGTTACTGCCTTTGGTGTAGATGACGATGAATGGTCCAAAAGCGGTTATCGAACAAACCCATGCGTTGAACCATATTTCTAATCTCTATTATTCGGTGCCACAAATTAAATTGGCAGAATTATTATGTAAAAACACAGGCATGAAAAAGGTGTTTTTCTGTAACTCTGGTGCAGAATCTAACGAATGCTCTATCAAGGCAGCGCGGAAGTATAGCCATGACAAATATGGCGAGGGCCGTAATGTCATCGTGACCCTTGTTAACAGCTTTCATGGCCGTACGGTAACAACCTTGTCTGCTACGGGGCAGGACGTATTCCATCAACATTTCTTCCCGTTCACAGAAGGCTTTATTCACACGGCTGCTAATGATATTGATGCGGCTTTGAAAGTCCTTGCTAATCCTGCGGTATGCGCTATCATGATGGAACCCATCCAAGGTGAAGGTGGCGTTATGCCTCTAGATAAGGAATTCGTTCAAGCCGTTACCCAATATGCACATGAACACGATCAACTCGTGCTTATTGACGAAGTACAAACAGGTAATGGCCGGACAGGTAGCCTGTATGCATACGAACAATTTGGTATCGAACCAGATATTGTATCTACCGCTAGGGCTTAGCTGGTGGTTTGCCTATGGGGGCAACCTTGTTCAATGAAAAAACACAATACGTTCTAACTGCTGGAGCTCATGCGACCACATTCGGTGGGAACCCAATCTGTGCCGCTGCAGGATGTACTATCATCGAACGGTTGACACCAGAATTTTTTGGCGACCGTGAAAGTTAAAGGTGATTATGTAAAACACGCCTTAGAAGGTAAAAACAGGCGTAGTTGAGCAGTGAGCGGTATGGGCCTCGCATGATTGGTATTGAAACGACAGTCGATCCAAAAAGAGGTTATCGCTAAATGTTTAGAAAAAGGCGTAGTATGTTTATCTGCAAAAAATAAGGTTCGTTTATTGCCAGCCCTAATATTCCGCAAGAACAACTAGAAAAAGCAATTAACATCTTGGCGGATGTGATTGGGGAATTAGCTAGTGAATAAAGCGGTTAGTAGCTATCGATTTGCAGCACATATAAAAATCAATTTAGTCAACCATGAAAATTTGTAAATATATGAAAAAGTCCGATGAATATATAGACTTTATACTTTTATTCGTGATAACCTAGAATAAATAGTCTATATTGGAGGAGTAATTATGAATACAGAATCCTTACGTAATGATGTATTGGTGCCAGCAGTTGCTAAAACATTAGACATTGTAGCAAAGGCTAAACCAACAAAAGATGAACTCTGCACAACTGTAAAAATTACAGCAGCCGTAGCAGTAGTAACAGCTGTTGTATCCTTAGGGGTACAAGCATTCTGCGCAATCGATAAGAAACATAAAGAAAACGACTATGGCGTTGCCTCGTCGTTTTCTTTTACATTTACCCTGTTATTCCCTAAAATATGGGGATTTCCATTTATTTGATTATCCTGTGTTTACAGCTAAGGAGGCGACACCATGCATAGCCTGCGATTTAATAGAACAATATAAAACCTATGTCCAAGACTGGCGTAGATACTTTCATAAGCATCCAGAACTTAGTAATGAAGAGTTTGAAACTACTAAAAACACTTGCCAAAGAATTAGAGTCCATGGGCGTAGAGGTTCATGTAGATACAGAACGTGAAACCGGTCTCATCGGCATTATTCATGGCGAGAAACCGGCAGCTTTATTGCACTTCGTGCGGATATTGATGCATTACCTGTAGCAGGAACACAATACATTTGATTTTAAATCCGATGTAGATGGCAAGATGCATGCGTGCGGACATGATGGTCACATGGCTATTTTGCTGGGTCAGCTAAGATGCTTACCTCTATGAAAGACCGTATTGAAGGCGATGTATATCTTGCACTTCAACCAGCCGATAGAAGCAGAGTGCAGGTGCGCCTGCATTTTGCTGAAGTTTGGTGATTGGTTTGAAAAGGTGGATGCTATCTTGAGGTCATGTGTGGATTGATTTTACCAGCAGGTCTCATTTCCGTTGAGGCTGGCCTCGCATGGCGGCTAGTAGTAAAATTACGATCAATGTGAAAGGCAAACAAGACTACGAGTGCACAACCGCATCAAGCGGTTGATGCTATTGTAGTAGCCAGTGCCATCGTGATGAACCCACAAACCGTAGTCTCTCGCAATGTTAGTGCTCTTGATTCTCCCGTGATTACCATTGGTAATATCCACTCTGGGTCCGAGTGGAATGTTATTCCTGGAGAGCGCAAAGCGGTGGTACCATTCGCTGATCCTGATAAAGAAGAATACTATGTCAGAATCCATACGTCGTGTGGTGGAACATACGGCCTTGGCCTGCGAGTAACGGCAGAATTGATTTTATGAACGAAAAGTGCCGACTACGATTAATGATGCAGCAGCTAGTGAATTAGCAGAACGGGTCGTTATCGATACCTCTGGTGAAAGAGTCTATCCAAGATGCGTCAAGTAATGCCGGGCGAAGACTTTGCGTGGTATTTGCAAGAAAAGCCAGGATGCTTTGCCTTTATAGGTATCCAGAACCCAGAGGTAGGCGCTACCTTTGATCACCATAACAATCGATTCACCATGGACGATAGCGTACTATCTGCGGCATCAGCGGTGTATGCGGAATATGCTGTGCAGTGGTTGAAGGAGAACAAATAGAATTATAGTGAAAGAAAATAGGCTCTATCTTAGTTAGTTCTAAGATAGAGCCTATTTTCCTTATATTTATGAGAGGAGATTGGGGTGGCAAATATTTTATTTTACTTGAGCGTGTAAGGCACTTAAATATCCTTTTACAGGATTGATGGCATTTTTAGAGCATTGTAAAAATGAGCTAAGATATTTTCTAATGTTGACTCTGAATAAGATTGTAGTTCTCCTGTCATATAGGTTTCTAGCAGAGGTATGAGTTTGACTATTATTTACTGCTCAATTGGTCTGTGGGTTGTATCGAAACCAGGCATTTCTTTTGTATTTCTAATTCTATTTCATATATATTGTCATTATCGCGGTGACTCAATGACTGTTTGACTGTTGAAAGCAGTGTGGTAGTTTATCCTGTATTGTTAAGAACTCATCTGGATGAGTGTAGGCTACTCATATATCCATACTTGTATGTGATAAGGTTTTGACCTTTCATACGCGCTACTTCTAAGTCATGTAAGTAGGATTGCAAGACAGGTGTGGAGTCATAGACCAATCAAGCGTGACGGGATACGATAAAAGTTCAGCTATTCGATCTTGGCAGAATGACCGCTGTCCTACATTTTGCGTTTATTAAAAAGGAGGCCATTCTGTTGGATTATAGATATGATTAAATCATCTTCATAATACATCTCCTATTCTACCCATGAGTCCTCGGTACGAAGGGCTCAGATCTCGAATACGCTGTATAACTTCTTTCGCTTGATATGTTAAAAATCGATAGAGCTATTGCTTAATGCATGGCTTTGAAGTTCTTGAATAAGTGCATTGCATAGATGATCAATGTGATGCTTTGTATCGTTTAACGATGAGTTTAATACATCTGGAATTCCATATTTTACAGTATTTCCTAGTATAGGAAGGTTACAGGTATGTCGATAAATCCATCTGTAAAAAGGTGCATAAGACTTATTTAGAAGATGAACTGCTAACATATAATGATTGACAAATTGAGAAAGTGCCAGTTGAGCTGCTACAGTATCACCACGTTGTAACATACGTGGTAGATTATACTGACCTGACTGAGCCAGTTGATTGAGTTCATAGGCGATTTTTCTAAGTCTAATATCTTCTGGGTAATAGGTGAGTAATCTTTGTCGTATATTTGTGAAAGTTCCTAGGTTATCTAAAAATACTTCTCCGTTAGTGGCTGTACATAAGAGATCTTGTGGTATACGACGATATTCAGCTGGACTTTGAGGTCCTTCTGGATATAATGTGTAACGCTTATAAAATTGTGAAATGCTTTCTAGTTGTACTAAACCTTGGCTATAGTTTGTAAAGTATGATATGTTTATCCTTATAAGACTTATAAATGTCATCAGGTAAAAATAGCTGGCAACGTTTGGTAAAATCATGATCTTCCGAGACCGCATCATCATAGCCAAGACATTCCGAACCAGTTCCTACCAAAGCTAAGCAAATGTATGGACTTATATCTGGTAAGTTTAACTCTACATCTTGAGCCACATAATGAGATAACTCTCGGCCTAATTCAAGGCCTGTCTTTCGAAAGGGTTTAGAGCTTGTTGCAATGTTTTCGATTAAATCTTTTACGTATTCTAAAATTTGCTGGACTGGATTTATAGGCTTGGCTCTCTATACCATAGTTGTGTTTTACGATAGGTAATGCCTCGCGATATAACTGAAGCGCTTCATCATAGTGATGTTGGTTAATTTCATAATCGGCGCGGTTGTTTAATACAGCTGCATACATAGGGTGACTAGTGCCTACCTCACGTTGCAATATATAGGCGGCTTTATCTAAATAAATTTCGGGAGATAATTCACTAGGCTCTTTAATATGCTTGCTAATTTCATATAAATTGTTATAGCTAATAGCAAGGGGAACCTGGTACTCTGTAGATTCTAATAAAATGGACTGCCTCTAATTGTAATTTATGGGCCGCATCGTAATTATTAGTATCTTGATATAAAAAGTGCTAAGTTATTAAGAAACCGATATACGCATAAGAAGTATCTCCATAGATTGAAAAGATTTCTTTGCTTTTAATAAATACATTTCGCTCCAAAATATGATCGCGAAATGTATTCCCAGATTAATTAAAAATTGTCGCATATGTTTGAGGGGAATAGGTTTTTATCGAAAATTTGAAGAGACTCGTTAATTGCGTCAATGGATCTCATCATAGCGACCCACATTACGAAGAGAGACCCACTATATTCATTTAAAATCTCGATCAGTTTTTGTCATCATGCTCTAAACGACAGAGATGAATCGCTTTTTCCAAATATTCGATCATACCCTGCTCATTGCCCTGACGCCATAAAGCATGAGCCTGTTGCAATAAGGATTGTATAGACTCCATGGAACCTCCTATAAGCATGTGAGCAATTCAGATGAGGGGTCTGAAATTATTGCATGACTCACAATATCTTTTTGGATATAATTGAGGTAATTGACATTCAATTGTTTTCAAATCACTATAGGATGCAGCAATAATAATAATACTTTTACCACAAAGTCCTACACCAATTTGCAAATGAAATAAATCTACATGGTGATGCCATGCTAAATAATTCGCTAAATGAAAAGCAGCTACTGAAGTAGTACATTCATAGATTCCCAAGTGAGATACTGAGGAAATCATGTTGAAATACTGAAAGTACATCCGGATGAATACCTGTAATGGTACGGTATTGGATGTAATCTTTATCTTTAAAGAAATGTTCTATTTGTTTCACTACATCCGTATCTGCACTTAGTAAGAAGAAAGCTTTACCAGGGCATATGCGGTAATGTTTTACAAAAGAAATAGGATAATCTTTTAAAAGTTGATCTAATAGGGCGTACCCCATAGCAATACGATTTGTTTCCCCAAAGACAAAGAGCGTGTGTGATGCCATGGTAATCACCTCCCACCTATAATTATTCTCAGTATAGAAAGAAAAATATAAATAGAGCAATAGAGATACAAGAGGTGGTTCGATAAGTACCTAAATTAGGTTTGAATATTACCAATCCCATATATTTATCAATTACACTGTATTAAATTGAAAATAAAAAAATCCGTCTCCTAATAAAAGAGGTTTGTAATTTTACAATAATTATGATTGAAAAATCTTATCAGTATGAAAATAAATTGTGCTACGATTTTCTTAAGATGCATGCTAAGTATTCTGGGTTTGCATAATGAGAAGTAGAAAACAGATAAAAAGAGCATGATAGAGTATTTTACGTTGTTAGGAGGTTAGAAAATGCTAGAACGAGGATTTAGTAAACCCACAGAACGAATTGAGAAATTAAGAAAAGTAATTATTGATGCTGTACCACAGGTAGAATCAGAACGTGCATGTTTCTAATTACACAATCCTACAAAGGAAACGGAAGGTCAACCTACGATTATCCGCCGTGCAAAAGCGGTTGAAAAAAATCTTTAATGAACTGCCAGTTACGATTCGTGATAATGAACTAGTAGTTGGTTCCATCACGATCAACCCACGTTCCACAGAAATTTGTCCCAGAGTTCTCTTATGATTGGGTAGAAAAAGAATTCCATACTATGCATAAACGTATGGCCGATCCATTTCGAAATTTCTGAAAAAAAGTGCAACGTGAATTGCATGATGCTTTCTTATACTGGGACGCAAAAACAACAAACTCTCTAGCTGATTCTTATATGGAACCAGATACAAAAGATTGTATTGCAAATGGTGTATTTACTGTTGGTAATTACTTCTTTGGTGGTGTAGGTCACGTAAATGTAGACTACGGTAAAAATCTTAGCAAAAAGGTTTTCGCGGAGTATTAGAAGAAACAATTACAGCATTTACATGCATTAGATGAAGATGATCCCAAGCAGTATTAAGAAAAAAACAATTTCTACAATGCCGTTATTATTTCTTACAATGCAGACTATTCGTTTTGCACATCGTTATGCAGAAAAAAAGCACGTGAATTAGTAGGGTCAAACATCTTGTCCCAATTCGTAAAAGCAGAATTAGAGCAAATCGCAGCTAACTGTGAACGCGTTCCAGAATTTGGCGCTCGTAATTTCTGGGAAGCATGTCAATCTTTCTGGTTCTATACAAATTATGGTTCAAATTGAGTCTAATGGTCACTCCATCTCCCCAGGCCGTTTTCGACCAATACATGTATCCATATTTAAAAGATGATCCAATTGATCGCGTGAAAAGCTCAAGAATTAGTAGATTGCATCTGGGTTAAATTGAACGATATCAATAAAACTCGTGATGAAATTTCTGCACAAGCTTTCGCAGGGTATGCAGTATTCAAAATCTTTGCGTAGGTGGTCAAAGATTCTGAAGGCAAAAGATGCAACAAACGAAGTTTCCTATATGTGTATGGAAGCAGTAGCGCACGTTCGCTTACCAGCACCATCTTTCTCTGTTCGTGTACATCAAAACTGCTCCAATGGAATTCTTGTATCGCGCATGTGAAGTATCTCGTTTAGGCTATGGTGTTCCAGCCTTCTACAATGATGAAGTTATTATTTTAGCGCTAGTTTCTCGTGGTGTAGCCTTAAAAGATGCACGCGACTACTGTATTATCGGTTGCGTAGAACCACAAGCCGGCCATCGTACAGAAGGTTGGCATGATGCAGCGTTCTTCAACATTGCAAAAGTTCTTGAAATTACACTTAACAACGGACGTTGTAAATGGCAAAACAATTGGGACCTAAAAACTGGCGAGTTAGAAGAATTAAATAGCATGGAAAAAATCCTTGCAGCATATCAAAAACAAATGGAATACTTTGTACGTCATTTAGCAAAAGCGGATAATGCAGTTGATTATGCTCATATGGAACGTGCTCCATTACCATTCATGTCAGCTATGGTCGATGATTGTATTAAGCGCGGTAAATCTTGCCAAGAAGGCGGTGCAATTTACAACTTTACAGGTCCACAAGCATTTGGTGTTGCTGATGCAGGTGACTCCTTTATATGCAATTCAAAAAGAATGTTTTTTCGAAGATAAACGCATCTACATTTAGCAGAATTGCGTGACGCATTGGAAAGCAAACTTTGGGTATAGCGATGCAGCAGCTCAATATATGCACTCCATCTATTTCCAGAATCTACTTTAGATGAAGCTCAAATCTACGAAGCAGTTAAGAAAATCTTATCCTCTACAGGATCTATCGATATTGCTACATTAGAATCCCACTTGAAACAAGGTGGAGGCACTAGCTGTGGCTGTAAATCTCAATCTGATCCAAGCAAATATGCGACAATTCATAATATCTTGAAAAATACTGATTCCTTCGGTAATGATATTGAAGAAGTTGATGAACTCGCATATCGTTGCGCAAAAATTTACTGTAATGAAGTTGATAAATACATGAACCCTCGCGGTGGTCAATTCCAAGCTGGTATCTATCCAGTATCTGCAAACGTTTTATTCGGTAAGGACGTAGCTGCTTTACCAGATGGACGTTTGGCTTCAGAACCATTGGCTGATGGTGTATCTCCTCGTCAAGGTAATGACGTTAATGGTCCAACAGCAGCATCTAACTCCGTTGCTAAACTAGACCATGCACAAGCATCAAATGGTACATTATATAACCAAAAATTCACTCCTGCTGCGGTAGGTGGTGAACAAGGTTTGAAAAACTTCGTATCTATCATTAAGAGCTTCTTTGATAAAAAAAGGTAGCCATGTTCAGTTTAACGTTGTTGACAAACAAACATTAATCAATGCACAAGAACATCCAGAAGATAACCAAGACTTGATTGTTCGTGTAGCAGGTTATAGTGCTCACTTTGTTACTTTAGCAAAAGAAGTACAAGACGATATTATTAATCGTACAGAACATAATATGTAGGTTCATATATTAAAGGATAAGTTCGTATGGAATCAGTAGATTATAGTGTGCAAGGCACTGTATTTGATATTCAACGTTTTTCCATTCACGATGGACCAGGAATCAGGACAATCGTATTTTTGAAAGGCTGTCCATTACGATGTAAATGGTGTTCTAATCCAGAATCACAACAATATTATCCTGAAGTATTATATCGAAAACAGCTCTGTATAGGGTGTAAAGGCTTGCCAAGGGCATGTCCTAAACAGGCCATTGTAGATAGCAATCCCGTATTGGATCGATCGCACACTCTGTGATAACTGTGCAGAGTGTACAATGGTCTGCCCTACAAGTGCGCTTTCAATGAAAGGTAAGTTAATGACTGTAGAGGAAGTAGTGAAAAGAACTTCGTAAAGATGCTACTCAGTACTTTCGCTCCAATGGAGGCATTACATTGTCTGGTGGTGAGGCATTAACGCAACCTAGATTTGCTAAAGAAATCTTTAAAGCTTGTAAAGCTCAAGGCTGGCATACAGCAATAGAAACAGAAGGATATTATGACACAAAGATTGTTAGAAGAAATTATGCCGTATATCGATTTAGTTTTATTGGATATCAAAAAGTGTCAATCCAGAGCAGCACAAAAAGTTTACTGGTGTTGACAATGAAAAGAAATTAGAGAGTCGGCTAAAAGTTATACAATCTATAGCCGATACAACAGTGCGTGTTCCAACTATTCCTGGCTTTAATGCAAGCGAAGAAGATATCAGTGTATTGCAGAGTTTGTGAAGGAAAATATGCCTAATGTGCATGAAGTACATTTGTTGCCATATCATAATTATGGACAAGGTAAGTACGAGCTGTTAGGTAGAGAGTATGAATTAGAGAATACACCAAAGATTCCAGAAGAAGAAATGGAAATGTATAAAAAAATAGTAGAATCAAAATGGTTTAACCTGTATTATTGGTGGTTAGGAGGTACTATGGATACAGCATTATTAGAAAAAGTGATGGGGCAAGTATCAGAAGAACTTGGCATTAAAAAGCCTCAAGAAACAACTAAAACGTCTATTGGCGTAACTGAGTTTGTTGGTACTGCAATGGGCGATACAATTGGTCTTGTAATAGCTAGTGTGGATCCATTATTAACAGAAACTATGGGACTTGGTGAGTTTCAAAGTCTATCGGTATTATCGGTGGTCGTATTGGTGCAGGTCCCACAAATCATGGCTGTAGATGATGCAATTAAAGCAACTAATACAGAAATTATTACTGTAGAGTTACCACGAGATACTAAAGGGTGGTGCAGGTCACGGATCACTTATTTATATTGGTGCTCATGATGTATCTGATGCTCGTCGTGCCGTAGAAATTGCTCTTGAAGCAGTGCCAAAATATTTTGGTGATGTATATAGTAATGATGCAGGTCATCTAGAATTCCAATATACGGCACGAGCTAGTTATTGTTTAGAGTCTGTATTTAATACACCACTAGGTAAATCCTTTTGGTATGGTGTGTGCGGGTCCAGCTGCTATTGGCACTGTTCTTGCAGATACAGCGGTTAAATCAGCAAATGTAGAAGTAGTATCCTATGCATCCCCTAAAGCGGGCACAAGTTATTCTAACGAAGTTATCTTAACTTTCTCTGGGGATTCTGGGGCTGTTAGACAAGCTGTTAGAGCCGCTCGTGAAGTAGGTATAAAATTACTTGGCACATTAGGGGATGAACCTAAATCAAGTACTACTCCATATATTTAATAAGTTATTTAGTTAAACCTAGGAGGTTATTATGGTTTCAGATGCATTAGGAATGGTAGAAACAAAAGGTTTAGTTAGGCGCTATTGAGCAGCAGATGCAATGGTAAAAAGCTGCAAATGTAAATTTAGTAGGTTACGAAAAATTGGTTCTGGTTTAGTAACAGTTATGGTTCGTGGTGATGTTGGTGCAGTTAAAAGCAGCAGTAGATGCTGGTGCAGTGGCAGCACGTGCAGTAGGCGAAGTTGTTTCCTTACATGTTATTCCACGCCCTCATATTGATACAGAACGTATTATTCCAACTCTTAAAGCGTAACATAGTGTGGCATATGAGGCAATGTCCTTGTATGCCACTACTTTAGAGGAGGCACTATGGAAGATAAAGACCTAACTAGGATCTTGGAAGACATGGTGGCACGTATTTTAGCAGAACAAAATGTAACAAAAAAATTGAGTAAACTTTTATGTTGCTTTTTGATGATTTGTGGCATCATGAAAACTATTCATTGGCCAATCAACTAGTATCGTATAAAGAACGACCAGTTTACGCGATAGTTTCAAAGCCTTGTGATGAAGAGCTAGAGCGTAGAGTAAAAGAGATATATCCTTTTCTTATGCTGCACTCGTATGAAGATGAAATTACTTTTACAGAACATGATTACTTAGTATTACCATATATACCGCGAAACGATGTAATTCATATCGCATTAGGATATAGTCAATCACATTTGTCAGAAGTTGTTAAAAGAGCTTTTACACAAGGTACGAATGTATATGTCCTGCCTACGTCGATAGAGCCTTTATCAGGAAAAAGAGCCAAGTCCCTATCAAAAAGATGGTTCAAGAGTACTATCAACGTTTATTTGAATTAGGGGTACGAGTACATAGACCATATTCGTTATATGAATTGAGTTCTATGAGATAGGAGTAAGCATGTATTTAGTAAAAAGTTATTGGTAATGTTGTGGCTACGAAAAAGTGATACCCTTTTTAGGATATAAGTTAATGATTGTACAGCCGGTAGATGCATCGCTTTCACCAGATCATAGAGAACAAGTGGCAGCTGACTATGTAGGTGCTGGTGTGGGCGAATATGTGTTAGTTGGCACAGGGTCATCCGTACGGGTAGAAGAAAACAGAAAAGGTGTAACTATCGATTCTGCAATTATCGGTATTGTAGACTCTGTTATTATTTAACAAGGAGGTAAAATATGGGAAAACCCAATGATATTTTCCTCAGTTACACAGGTTGTGCATGCTGCTAAAGCAGCTTTCATGTATATAGGCGTGAGTTTACGAGAGCGAAAGCAAATGATTCAGGCAATCCGTGAAGGCTTGTATGAGTTATAGTCATGAGTTTGCTACTCTTGCCTGCCAAGAAACAGGAATGGGGAAAAGTAGCGGATAAGATTATTAAAATCAAGCTTGCACTAGAGGAAACTCCTGGTCCTGAAGATTTACAAACTCATACGACACAAGGCGAAGGCGGTATTGTTTTTAGTGAACCATATCCTTATGGTGTAGTATGTGCCATTCACCCAAGTACAAATCCATGCGAAAACGCTTATTAATAATACAATAAGTATTTTTGTCAGCAGGTAATGTAGTGATTCATTGTCCTCATCCAAGAGCGATGGAAGTATCAAAGTATATAACGAAGATTATCAATCAAAATTATTATGGATAAATTTCGGTATATGTAATCTTGTTACGACAGTGGATTCTTGCTCATTATCATATATCAAAGAAATTATGAATCACCCTGATGTAGAGTTGATACTTTCTACAGGTGGTTCAGATGCAGCAAGATGCGCTTTATCTTGTGGTAAAAAGGTAATTTCTGCAGGACCTGCTAATCCAACATTTATTGTAGATGAAACGGCAGATGTTGAAAGAGCAGCGTATTGTATACATAAAAGGGCCTCTTTTTGATTACAATATAACTTGTACATCAGAAAAAAATATTGTTGTTGTTCAAGATATATTACCTCAATTTAGAGCAGCCTTAGAGTGTCTTAATGTGTATTATGTTGATTCTATTAGTGAAATGTTACAGCTTTCAAAGATATTGTTAACAGAAGATCTAGAAGTGAATCGGCAGTACGGCGGTAAATCTGCAGACACGATTTTGAAGGATGCTGGTATTGTGACCGACCGTTCATATGATTTGATTGCTGTTGAAACAGTACGTATTCATCCTTTTGTTACAAAAGAATTGCTAGCTCCGTTGATTACAATTGTAAAAGCTAGAGATTTTGACTATGCATTACAAATAGGTATTGATGCTGAGCAAGGATGTCATCATACAGCGGGGATTCATTCTAGCAATTCAGAACGCTTGAGACGTGCAGCTAAAGCCTTTGGTACAGCTATATTTGTAAAAAATGGTTGTTCCCTCGATGGTATTGGTATTTGTGGCGTAGGGGCAACATCCTTTTACGATTGCGAATATAACCGGTGAAGGAACTGTGACTGCGAAGGATTTGGTACGTCAAAAGAAGATGCGTATGTGTAGAAACACTAAGTTCTTATGCATAGGTCTATGAAAAGTTAGTTATGATTGATAATATTAGCACGATTTTTACAACTACAGTCGAATACTATATGTAGAGATATTTTACGTATTGTATGAGAAAGGGAATAAAAACCAATGCCACGAGATCAATTTGAAGAACGTCAGCATGAAGAAACGCGACTAGATATCATGACAGCCATTGGGCATGATTTACTAGAAGAGATACAACAAGCAGTTGCTAATGTAACTGGGATTGCTTTTGTTACAGTAGATTATAAAGGTGATGTATTAACTGAAACGACACATTTTTGTAATTATTGTAAGGCTGTAAGAGATAATCCTACCTCTTTATTGTTATGTAAATTGTCTGATGCCTCTGGCGCTATTATTGCAGCTACCAATAAAGAGGTAAGTATATATTTGTCCTTGCGGACTCCTAGAAATTACCATTCCTATTATTGTGGATGGGCATTACTTAGGAGGTTTTATTGGAGGACAAATCTTATGTGATGATGTACCAGATACTATTGTTCGATTAAGTAAAAATATGATTCCTGGAGGACAGAACTTGATTGAACATGATGTGTCGACTTCTAAACCAGAAGATCTAGCTGATATTAAGCGATATAGTTATAGTGAGGTTCTTTCAATTGCTAAGCTAGTCGAATTTATTATTAATCAATTAACAAATCATGAGATTGTATCAAATCGAAACAAGCAAAAATCTAAAGCGTATCGAGTACATTAGAGCTAAAATTACGAGATACAGAATCTAAGTTATATAGTTTGCAAACTGAATTGGTGCGGTATAAGCGATACGTTGATATAGTACGTAACTGTAAACTATTAGACGTAATAGATAGCTTGTCTATTTTAGAAAATGCACCTACTACTGAAGCAGCTATTTTGGAATATACACATACATTAGCTCTTCAACATGATAGCTGGATTGAAGCAACTATTAAAGAAGAATGTTCACGAATAGGACAATGGTAAATTTACAAATTATCGCGAAGATTGTCATACTACGTGGAACGCCAATGTGGATGAAGCGTTGTGGCATTGTATGGTACCTGCTTATGGCATATGGCAATATGTGCAACAAATTATAGAAAATGCACATCAAGATGGGCATAATGAAATTTCCATTATGTTACACACAGAGATTCAAGGAAATCAGGTATCTATTTTTTTAGAAAATGATAGGATCGCACTTGATTCCGATGAATTAAAACTACTGCAAGATGTACTACAGAAGAATACACCTGTAATACATGAAGATATATCTGAGCAGGGCTTATCATTATTGTCTAAATCTATTTTAGAGTTGCAGCAGATGTTTGTAACACAATATAGCGTATCTATACATGTAGAATGCCATCATAAATCTTATGGAGGTATGCAAGTAAAACTTTCGTATCCGTTAGAGTAAATGAGGAGTTAAGTTATGGTCAAAATTCTTTTGGTAGATACTGATCAGTTGCATATGAGAGCTCTACGAAAAAGAATTGCCATGCATATGGAGGCAGATGTTGTTTGTATAAGTACATATAAAGAAGTTGTGGACTTAGGCAAACACGCTGAATTTCTCTAGCTTACGTTGCAATGGATGTATGTAATCAAAAAAAGCAAGTGATATTATTAGATATTTGTATTATACGTATCCACAGTGTCAGGTAGTAATGATGGTTAACAAACATATAGAATCGATTGCTACTTTGACTATGAAATATGAAGGCATTGGATATCTTTATAAACCATTTTCTTGGGACGATTTTACTAAATGGATTCCACAAAGTGAAAAGGAAATAAAGAATGTAGTGTGTGATGAGACTCCTGAATATTTAGACTCTGTATACAATGCATTCTTTTAAAGGTGATTTTCTTTTAACTGTAGAGAAAATGTATCAGCTATGCCAACATAAGTGTGAAAAACTGTGATAAGAATGCTCTTATTGATATGTTATATTCGTTGATAGATGAGTTGCAAACGAACTTAGTGGACTATTCAGATTGTGTAAGGTCTAGCTTCCATCGTCAACAACCACTTACGTATTTTTACAACCAGATATCCAGAGGGCCTTAATGTATGGATATTTAAGACTGTAGATTTCTATTTATGGAAATATATAAAAGGCAAACAAGATATTTTATATACTATTCTTTTGCTATATACATGATCATATTCAGGAAGATATATCGTTGAAAGATATCGTGGTAGCTTGTAATGTTAGCCAAGGTTATGTAGTCGCATTTTTAAGCACAAATTAAATATGACTATTATGCAGTATATACATAAAAAGAAGATAAACTTGGCGAAAGAATACATACTAGGTACAGAAAAAGTGGGACTCATATAGCTAATATTCTGGGATATAGTGATGTTAGTTATTTTTGTAAAAATTTTTAAAAAAACATGAACACAGAACTATCTCACAATATAGAGATCGAGTTAATTAATGGATAGACAAATGCTTATGAAACAGTCTGAATATATACATCTAGTGACCGGACCGAGTCATGACGAAATTAAAAGAACTCAATCGCTGCAGTGTTCCGATTGGTGTTTCTAATCGTCATGTTCATGTATCAAGAGAGGTGTATCAGGCATTATTTGGCCAAGATGAATTAACTAAAAACAGATTTAAAAACAACCTGGTCAATATGCTGCTAATGAAACAGTAAGCTTGATAGGTCCAAAAGGATGTATTGAAAGAGTGCGTATTTTAGGACCTTTTAGAGATGAAACACAAGTAGAAATTTCTCTTACAGATTCATTTTTGCTAGGTGTAGCTGGTGATATCCGTGAATCAGGAGATTTGAAAGAAACACTAGGTATTACTTTAAGAGGACCGAAAGGAGAACTTAGAATTTCTCATGGTGTCATTGTAGCTCATCGACATATTCATATGCACCCCATTGATGCAAGTCGCATGGGGGTCCTTGATAAGGAACGAGTGTCAGTTACTATCTATGGAGAACGAGAATTGACATTTTCTAATGTAATTGTTCGTGTATCCCCTAAGTTTGCTTTGGAAATGCATATTGATGTAGATGAAGCAAATGCAGGGCGTATTAAGAACAATGATATAGGAATTGTATCGAAGACATAGAGGAGATACAAATGAAATTAGAAGTGATAGAAAATATAGTTAAAACAAGTAGTAAAGGATTTACAACAAGAAGGTATTACGATGGAAGATTCACTTATGAATATGGTGTTTTTGACACCATGGAGGCGGCCATTAGTGCTAGTGAAATAGCGCAAAAAGAATTGATGTCTTATTCTTTGCAAGAACGTAATTCCTTTGTAGATGCAATTCGTGAAACCATTTTACAAAAAGATCATTTAGATATGATTTCACTTATGGCGTAGAAGAAACTGGTATTGGTAGATATAGTGATAAATTGATTAAAAATAGAGTGGCTGCAGTAAAAACACCAGGTAAAGAAGTGTTGGAAACTAGAGCCATGACTGGTCATGATGGGTTGACTATTGAAGAGTTTTGTCCTTTTTGGTGTCATAGGGGCCATCACGCCTACAACTAACCCGACAGAAACCATTATTAATAACTCTATATCTATGATTGTAGGTGGTAATACAGTTGTATTTAGCCCACATCCAAGAGCAAAAAAAGTATCTACTATTTTTGGTTCAAATGATTAATAAAGCGCTAGAAGCTGCAGGAGCACCAAATAATTTAGTTACTATGGTTAGAGAACCATCTATTGAAAATACACAAATAATGATGGAACATCCTAAAGTACGATTGCTAGTAGCCACTGGTGGACCCGGTATTGTAAAACAAGTACTTTCTTCTGGTAAAAAAAGCAATTGGTGCGGGTGCGGGAAATCCTCCTGTTGTAGTAGATGAAACCGCTCATATTGAACAAGCTGCAAAGGATATCGTAAATGGTGCAAGTTTTGATAACAATGTACCATGTATTGCAGAAAAAGAAGTGTTTGTTGTGGAAGAGGTAGCAGATCAACTAGTGTACCATATGAAGAAAAATGGTGCTTATGAAATAACAGATATGTCTACCCTAGATACATTAGTAAAAAGTAACTAAAGATGATGGTAAGCCTAATCCGGATTTTGTAGGTAAGTCTGCTAAGGATTTGCTTGCATTAGTAGGTATTGTTGTTGATGATAGTATTCACTTAATTATTGCAAGAACATCAGAACACCATCATTTAGTAACTGAAGAAATGATGATGCCAATCTTACCGATTGTATCTGTTCCTAATGTAGATATTGCGATTGAATGTGCATATCGTGCAGAATTAGGCAATCGTCATACTGCAATGATGCACTCTCAAAACCTTGAAAAGCTATCGAAGATGGCACGTTTGCTAGAAACTACAATTTTTGTTAAGAATGCACCTTCTTATGCTGGTATCGGTGTAGGGTGGTGAAGGGCATACAACATTCACTATCGCGGGACCAACAGGCGAAGGGATTACTTGTGCACGGTCGTTCTGCCGTATTCGACGCTGTAGTACTAAGTGAAGCATTTAGCTTAAGATAGAGAGGTTTATATGAATGAATCGTTAGGACTATTAGAAGTAAAAAGGCTTACTAGGAGCAATTACAATAGCAGATGTGATGGTAAAAAGCATCAAATGTACATGTAGTTAATATTGATAGAGCTAATGGTTTCGGTTGGTTTACTGTAAAAGTCGTAGGCGATGTTGGAGCTATACAATCAGCTATACAAGCGGGTACTTTGACTGCTAAAGAAATGGGTTGTTTTATCGGATCTAAAGTGATACCACGGGTGTCACAAAGTGTAGTCGATGTATTTTTGAAAGAGGAAGAGGTTAAAGAAACCGTAGAACTAAATCAAAAGAACGACCCCATAGAATCTATTAATGTCGAAGAGGAAAACATTACTGCTATAAGCGAAGTTGATACAGTAATTTCAACTATTGAAGAAACAAGAGAAATAGCCCAAATAGAAACTGCTTTAGATTCTACAGACAATATATCTGATGAAGTAAAAAGGCAGTATGACATTAGTTGAAATAAATGAAGATGTTAAAAGAAGTAAAGCGTCCTCAAAATTCAACAAAATCAGGGAAATCTAAAAAGAAAAATACTTCAAAAAATAAGGAGATTTATTATGAATAATGCATTGGGTATGGTGGAAACAAAAGGTTTGGTTGGCGCAATTGAAGCAGCAGATGCGATGGTAAAAGCATCTAATGTTGAATTAGCTGGATATGAAAAAAATTGGTTCCGGTCTAGTTACTGTTATGGTTCGTGGTGATGTAGGTGCAGTTAAAGCAGCAGTAGAAGCTGGTGCAGTAGCAGCTGGTAACGTAGGAATGGTTGTTTCAACACACGTAATTCCCACGACCTCACCATGATGTGGAATCACTAATAGCAAAATAAACTAAAAGCCCATGATAAGGAGGCTGGACATGGATATTTACGATTCTGTCCGACAAATTATTGAAAACTATGAAGAGAACTCCTTCAGTTATTAATGATAATAATGTACTTATTGGAGATACTGTACATATTAAAAATAATAAGGCAATTACAATTGAATCAGTAGTTGATACTATTGTAAAAAGCCTGTGAGACTGAATCATATCGTTTAGGTGTACCTGTTGTAGTAGCTATCGTGGATGCTAGTGGAAGTCTAGTTTATCAAAGACGTATGGAACGATCTCTTGGCGTTAGCATAGAATTAGCGCTCCATAAAGGCGTATACGGCGGTTGCATTTAGATGTAGTACAGCAAAACTTGGTAAAGAAATACAGCCTGGGAGTTCTCTTTATGGTATTGAAACTATGGTAAAAACCAATAGTTTTATTTGGCGGTGGTGAACCATTAATGTACGAGGATTACTTATTAGGTGGTTTAGGCATTAGTGGAGGCACCGTAGAAGAAGATATGCTCATAGTAAAAGCAGGACTACAGGCTTTTTCAAGAGTATATAAAAGGAGCGTAATAATGGAATCATGGACCTTTAAAACGCAAATTTTTACTGAAAGTGTTAATCATTCTGCGACAGGCTCAAAATCAGATGCATTAGAAAGACTTCGTTTATTAAATGGAGAGCGAATCTTTATCGTCTGTGACCCATTTTTTAGAGGGAACGCCAGCTTTACAAACCGTGATTGACTTGATAAGTATTAATAACACTTATACTGTGTATTCTGATGTAGTACCAGATCCCCCTATTGACTCTATTGTTAAGGGGGTAACGGTATTAAGAAAAGAAGAGTCTACAGTACTAATAGTGATTGGTGGTGGATCTGCCATTGATATGGCAAAAGGCATTAATTATTTTTGCAAAACCATATATCAGGTAGGGGTTAAAAAGTTTATTGCTATACCAACCACTAGTGGGACTGGGTCAGAGGTTACATCATTTGCAGTTATAACAGATACTAAAACTGGTGTTAAATACCCTTTATTAGATGATAGCTTATTGCCAGATGAAGCAATTTTTAACAACATTTTTTGTAAAATCTGCACCTGAAAAGGTGACAGCTTATAGTGGTATGGACGTGTTAGTTCATGCTTTGGAGTCTTTGGTCGCTAAAAAAGCTAACCATTTCACTGACGCGTTAGCCGAAAAAGCAATAGAATTAGTCGTTAAAAATCTACCAACTTGTGTAGTTGATGGAAAAAATGAAGTGGCACGCGCTGCGATGCATGGAAGCCTCTTGTATGGCCGGGATAGCATTTAATCAGGCTGGATTGGGGATTACCCACGCATTGTCACATCAACTAGGTGGACAATTTCATATTCCTCATGGACTAGCCAATGCGATGCTTCTGCCTTATGTAATAATGTATAATGCGGCAAACTCAACAGTGGCTAAATCAAAATACATTTCTATTGCTCAGAAATTATGCTTAACGAATGAGACAAGTGATGAGAGTGTACAATTAGCCGCTTTGGTAAAATGTGCACAATCTTTGGCTCGTCAAGTGGGTTGCTCTATGACTATGAAAGAGTTTGGTATTGATAATATAACCTTTTAAAAACTCATTTTCTATATTAGTGCAACAAGCAATAGCTGATCGCACTTATGGCGGCAATCCTTACGAAGCAACAAAAGAAGATTTAACACGTATATTGACGTGTATTATATGAGGTAACACATATGGATGCAACACAAGTGTATGTTAGTGAATTCATTGGAACAGCTGTTTTAATGGCCTTTGGTAGTAGTTGTAATGCATCGTTATTGTTGAAGAATACTATTACTAGTGCCATAAAAACGAACTGGATTGGATTGATGTTTGGGTGGGGCTTTGCAGTTACTTTTGCAGTGTACACTGCTATTAGTTTGGGCGGTGTTGCACATTTAAACCCTGCTATTACAGTAGCTTTTGCAGCAGGTGGATTATTTCCACAAGAATTAGTTATAGGAGCGGTTATAGCTCAATTGTTAGGTGGTTTTTTAGGAGCAAGCATTACCATGTTGCACTATTATCCACATTTTAAAATAACTAGTCCTGAAGAGGGAAACTGTGTAGGCATTTTTGCTACGGGTCCAGCCATGTATCATCGTGGATGGAATTTACTTTCAGAAATTATTGCAACTTTTTGTTTATTTTTCTGTGTACTCTTGCTAGGACCTATGGTAAATGGATTGGCACCATTAATTATAGGTTTCTTAGTGGCAAGTATCGGTTTTTCTTTTGGCGGAACTACAGGGTTTGCACTGAACCCTGCTCGTGATTTACCTTCAAGACTTGCATATGCTATATTACCAGTTCCTAACAAAGGGACTGCTAATTTAGGCTATGCATGGGTTCCAATAGTAGGGCCAATGATTGGTGGATTTTTAGCAGTAGGTGCATTTATATGGCTCAAAGCATTTTTAAATTTATGATTTGAGGGGAGGTTATAAACCGTGATAGACAAGCAACGAATAATTCAAGAGTCGGTGCCAGGAAAGCAAGTTACATTGGCTCATGTTTTAGCGAATCCTAAAAAAGATTTGTACAGTAAATTAGGATTGGATAGCGAAGGGCGTAGTGCAATAGGGATTTTAACTATTACACCTGGAGAAGCTGCTATAATTGCGGGGGATATGGCCTCTAAAGCTGCTAATGTTCATATTGAATTTATCGATCGTTTTTCAGGAGCAGTTTTAATTTCAGGAGATGTATCAAGTGTAGAGGTATCTCTAAAAACTGTATTACAAGGCTTTTCAGAACAATTACAATTTAGTATAGTGTCGCTTACACGGGAGTTGATAGTGAAGACCTTAAGAAGTACTCTGTGGGTTGGCAGTACCTATTGTCAGGGCTGAGATGGTGGTAAAAACTTGTTAGAACTAACATATTCCTTACCACGGCCTATGGCAATTTATCGTAAAGAAAATTGTCTTTTAACTCCAGGGGAATACATTGAAAATCCTTGGTATTTTTTCTGCTTTTATTGGTTTCATCTTATAATGTGGAAACTGTTGTATTTGTATATCGATTAGGGGAACCCTTTAATCCATATCCACCTGCTACTGCAGGAGCCTTTTAATCGTGAGGTGGTAGGTGTTATCGTGGTTTCTAAATTAATAGATGAAAACTGTATGGAACAAATACAAGAAGTCTAAGCTTTTTACTAAAATTGGCAGGGCTTTGACCGTGTGCGTAGTTGCAGATAAATATGAAAATACCATATGTGAATTACCTAATATATGTAATGATGAATTTGTATATGGCTACGCTGCACTTAAAAATATATTAATACAATCAAATGACAAAGATATTTAAAGTAAATTACTCCTTTCAGAATATCTAGCAAAGACTCTATCTTAATGAACCGACCCCTCAAGATAGAGTCTTTTTTTATGATACAATAAACTTAAGAATGACGATATTATTACTTATATATCTAATGTTTTAGTGATTTTATTTTAAAAGCGATCTATTATGGAACAATTTCACTCTATGTTTTTCTCTATCAGGTCGTATGAATCGTCGATCTTTCTTTATCAATATGTTTATTGTATTTGCCATCGGTTTTGTGGGCGGCTTTATTATGGGCCTTCTGGTTATTCTATGTTGAGTATTTTAATTGGTGCTCCGTTTATACTTATCGCTATGGTGCGTGAGATAGCCATTGCAGCAAGACGTATTCACGATCTTAATGGTCCTACATTTTTAGCTTTTCATTTATATTGTATTAGGGATTCTTGCCGTATGGTCCCGTGAAATTGGTTGGCTTTGTATTAGCGTCTAAAAATAATTTTATGCTTGATTCCAGGTAATAAAGGTCTAAAATTCTTATGGTGATAAAACCAGAGAACAGAATCATATTTTTAATAAGGGGAGGATACAACTAAATAAAAGGTAGATGCGATTATATTCTAATAAGTTAAAATGGAGAGGGGCGCATAGTATGATTAAACGTTTTCTCATTTTATTTATTATGATGTTGTCTATTACTATGACTGCTGGGGCTATTAGCCTTCAAGAACTACAGTCATCATCTAATTTTAAGTTAGTATCTTATAAGGAATACCCTTCAGAAACGAGTAGTTATGTTGAGAGTTTTATTCGTTTATTGATTTAAACTCTATTCGTATTGTTGAGTATAATCCTCCTAAATACACTTTGCAGTGTATTAATTATATGGTATTTGATTACTCAGCTGGACCTGAGATTAAAGAGTCAGAAATGACCATCTATTATGATCTGAATTATTCTCTAGCTACTTTAATTCATGTTAATCGTGAGAAACAACCAAATGCATCCTTACTTGATGTCATTGAGACAGCTGAACGAGAATCAGGTCTTGTTATAAAAATCTAAACCTCTTAATACATACCAATTAAATGGCGATATCTGGTATCCTGAGAACAGATCCAATCATTTGGATGCGGAATGGAAGGGCTCCATTGATCGAAGTCGAGGGTATCAGGTTATTTATGATAATGCGGATGCACTGTTTAAGGCCGTATATCTTCAGCATTTTGATGATATTCTAGTACAGTGAGGTGGACTCATGAAACGCATGTATTTACTTTTATTATGGTTACTGCCGTTCATTATGTTACCAATATATAGTCAAGCTATATCTCAATCTGAATTAAGAGATTCTTCTAGATATGTGCAGTTCAAGTCTGTAGCGGATTATAAAGTGTACTATGTAGATATGGAATCCATTACTCCTATAACAGCACCTGAAGGTCATAGACGCATCACAGCTACAGTATATGCACTAGTAGATGGGGAGGATTATATCGCAGCTGTGAAAATGGAATATGATTACCAGTTAGATCGCTCTTTGCGTCAACTTCTCAGCAAACATGATGTATTGAAATCTCAAGGGCAAGATAGTCCATATATTTCTGTATGGCGTGATAAACAAGATAACATAGGTATTACATGTCGTATTCTTGGTGTTAAGGGTATACTCTTTCTGGTAATAGCATTTGAGAACTTTATAAAATAGATAATGTTTATAAAGATATCTCAGAGCTTTAGCTCAAAAGCAATCGATATAAAATGCTAAATGCTATCTATAAACAGGCCTACGGTATTTACTTTGATGATGAAATGTCTTCAAAATTATTGTAATTAGCACATTGTATGTTAAGAAAGGACGGCCTATGAAGGTTATTTGTACGTGGCCTACAACGCCACTTTACCAGTCTTACCACAATGATGAATGGGGACGTCCTATTCACGATGACCAACATCAATTTGAACATCTGTGTTTAGAAAGTCTTCAATGCGGATTAAGTTGGCTTACCATATTAAACAAGCGTCATATCATTCGTCAGTGTTTTGATGATTTTGATGTTGAACGGTGGCTCACTATACAGAATCCGATGTAGAACGCATCATGAATACGGAAGGGATGTTAAAATCGCGTCCAAAGATTGAGGCTATCATTAATAATGCGAAAGCCTTTCAATGCATTCAAGAGGAATTTGGCTCTTTTTGTGAGTATATATGGGCTTTTACCAATCATAAAACGATTATTTATAAAGGTCATCCTGCGGGACAGGTACCTGTCAAAAATGAATTATCTACACAAATCAGTAAAGATTTAAAGAAACGAGGGTTTAAATTTGTAGGTCCTGTGACCATATATTCTCATCTGCAGGCCAGTGGTCTCATTAATGATCATGGTAAGGATTGTCCTTGTTTTAATGAGATTAATAAAGCTAATCCTGTGGTATATTTACCAACAGATGAATAACTGTGCACGTAACCGCATTTAGCTCAGCTAGATGCGGTTTTTTATGATATTTTATATTGATTGATGTCGATGTAGTTGATATACTTACTTTCATAATAACTTTCATAAGTAAGGGAAAGGATATGATTATGATTGGATTAGGGACGGCCATTAATATGGCCTTGATTATAGGTGGCAGCCTTCTGGGACTTGCCTTTGGACGTTTCATGAAGGAAAATTTAAAGCAAACCTTGATGGTGGTGAGTGGCATCATCGTATTGCTACTAGGGATGAGTGGGGCCATGCAATTTATGCTGGTCATCGTCAATGGTTCCTTGCAAACTACAGGGCCTCTATTGATGATTATTAGTATGGTAGTAGGTGCCATTATTGGGGAACTCATCGATTTGAATCGGTGGATTACGGTTTTTGGTGATTGGGTGAAAGCGCGCACTGGTAATACCGGAGATCCAACGTTTACTCATGCATTTATCACCGCATCTCTCACGTTTACAGTTGGTGCCATGGGCGTTCTTGGCTCCATCCAAGATGGTTTAACTGGTGATTACCAGACCTTGCTACTCAAGGGTATTCTTGATGGTGTCATCGTCATGGTCATGACCTCCTCTATGGGTAAGGGGGCCTTGTTCTCCTTTATTCCTGTCAGGATTACCCAATGGCTCATAACGGCGATGGCTCATGTGGCAGCACCTTTAATGACGCAGACTGCTATAGATAATCTATCCTATGTAGGTTCTATCTTGATTTTCTGCGTTGGTATTGACCTTATTTGGCCGGGCAAGATTCGAATTGCTAATCTATTGCCTGCCATTTTTTTATAGCTATGGGGCTAACATTTTTTAATTTAAATTTACTTACATAACCCTCTTTACAACATGCGTAAAGAGGGTTATTATATCTTTCATATAAATCTTATAGTTAAAATGGTTTCCCCTAGGAACGCTTGTTATTGCGACCTAGCGGATACAAAAAGGGCCTTTCTTCGACGAACGGTTCTAGAAACCAGAAAGGATGTAATGAACGAACAAGTTTCCATAACAAAATCTAATATTCGTGGTGCTTTTGGCGCCTTTTTATCCCAGGTATGTATACAGCCTTGTGGGCTGGCTTTGTACCGTATTTGAAAGCAAAACTAAATATCGGTGAGGATGTATTGGGATCTATGATTTTGTTACTTGGTGTGGGTTCTTGTTTATCCATGGCCGTAGCCGGTAAATTAGTCGAATCTTTGGGATGTAAAAAAACAGTTCTCATCGGTAGTTTTGTGGGCATGATTTCCTGGCTCTCGTACTCATGTGTTCCACCATCTTTGAAAACAACGGTAGCCTTATTTTCTCTTGGTATCGGTGTCGGATTAAGTGGTGCTGCAGCCAATCTTCAGGCTATCCTTACAGAAAAGATAAGTAAAAAACATTTAATGGGGGCCTATCATGGAGGCTGGAGCCTTGGTGGCTTCGCGGGTGCCGGTGTACTATTGGTATTGTTAAAGGTTTTGAATTTCCCTGTTAATGAAAGTATCTGGGGCCTTCTCATCGTATTATTGCTAGCCATAATTGTAGTTAGTCAATTCATGTTGACCTTTGGCACAGATCCAAATGCAAAGGTTGTAAAAAAATCTAAAAGCCCATTGTCGTTCCATCCCATCGCCATCATTTTTTGGTCTATTGTCCTTTGTATCCTATTTAGTAGAAGGGCTGTAGGGGATTGGAGTGCTTTGTATCTTCATGAAGATAAGGCTATTGCCATTCAAGAAGCCGGTGATGGGGGTTATGCTTTTTAATGGTACGATGTGTGCAGGCCGTTTGCTCGGTAATACACTTGGTAGACATTTGACGTCGAAACAAGTTGTTGTTGGTGGTTATTTACTCGGTGCTGTAGCGATGGCACTTATCGTAGTATTGCCAGGTTATGGCTCCATGTACACTTATTTATTATTAGGTATCGCCCTTGCTATGGTTGTGCCGAATCTATTCTCCGCAATGGGGAACAAAATGTTATCCCTATGACACAGGCTGTGGCAACATCTACCATGCTTGGCTACATGGGCATCTTGATGGGGCCGGCTTTTAATTGGCTTCATCGCTCACGGAACTAGCTTAATGGTAGCATTCGCACTTCTTGCAGCATTACTTGTTATAAGTGCAGGTATTGGTAAGTATGCCTATTATTTGATGACAAAAAATACTGATGCTGCTGAGTAAAATATGCTGATGCGGCAGTGTAAAATATGATGAGATGACTCGATAATAACCATGTTTTATACGTGAATAATATAAAGGGTATCCGATTCCTAGGAATCGGATACCCTTTTAGTATGAGAGATTAACGGTCGCCGTTGAAGATGGAGTTTTTTTAACAAGTACGTAGTCTACCTTACGGATAGCTTGTAGTGTTGTGCCACCAGCGTAGGAGATAGCAGATTGTAAATCTTGTTCCATTTCGATTAATGTATCAAAGATAGAGCCTTTGGAATCGATGAAGATTTTTTTGCCTTCTACGTTTTTACGTTCCCCTTTTTGGAACTCAGAAGCGGAACCAAAGTATTCTTTTACCGCTTTGCCGTCAACGATTTTCTCTTCCCCTGGGGATTCTTCGTGACCAGCGAATAAGGAACCAATCATAACCATAGTCGCACCGAAGCGGATGGATTTAGCGATGTCGCCATGATCACGGATGCCGCCGTCAGCGATGATAGGTTTAGTAGCTGCCTTTGCGCACCAGCGAACAGCAGCCAATTGCCAGCCACCAGTACCAAAGCCAGTTTTTAATTTAGTGATACATACTTTACCAGGACCGATACCTACTTTTGTAGCATCAGCACCAGCATTTTCAAGCTCACGAACTGCTTCAGGAGTACCAACGTTACCAGCGATAACAAAGGTATTAGGTAAATTCTTTTTAATGTATTGAATCATATCGATAACAGCGTTAGAATGACCATGTGCGATATCGATTGTGATATAATCAGGAATAAGGTTAGCTTTTGCTAATTTATCAACTAATGCGAATTCTTCTTCTTTTACGCCGATGGAAATAGAAGAATACAAGTTTTTCTCTTGCATGCGTTTTACAAAAATCAAGGCGGCGCTCAGGTTGGAAACGATGCATGATATAGAAATAGCCTTTTTCTGCTAGTTTTTCAGCTAACTCTTCATCGATGATAGTTTGCATGTTTGCAGGAACTACAGGCAATTTAAATGTACGATTACCTAGTTTAACATGTGTATCACATTCGCTACGGCTGTTTACGATACATTTATTAGGAATCAGTTGTACGTCTTCATAATCAAAGATATTAGTTGTATTAATCATAGTTTCTATATCTCCTTTGAGGTATAATAAATTGAACCTGTACCATTATACTGAATTTTTATTTAAATTTTCAATACGTTCCGAATATTAAAAACTCTCATATATTTATTATACAATTTTATAGGTGCCTTGTCTGTACTAATTTTACGTATCAAAGATACTTATATTCGTAGGAGGTTATTTCAATGGGTCAGTCAAAAACACGTATGATAGCAGAGGCTGGTGTAGCGATTGCTATTGCACAGGTATTATCTTTTATTACATTATTCCATATGCCCTCAAGGTGGTTCCATTAAGGCTGCGTCTTTGGTGCCTCTCATGATTTTTTGCCTATCGTTGGGGCGGTACTCGCGGCATTTGGGCGGGCGTCGTATATGGCGTACTTCACTTCTGCTTGGATTTAAATCATCGATTCATTATCTCAGTATCATCTTAGATTACTTGGTGGCCTATGGTGCTATTGGTATGTGGTTACTTCAAGGACAATATGACAGGCCTTGTTAGTGGCTCTATTGTAGCCATTGCATTGCGCTGGTTTACTTTCTGTTACAAGTGGTGCCGTTGTATTTGCTAGCTACGCACCATAAGGGCCAAAATCCATGGATCTACTCCATGATTTACAACGCATCTACATGGTACCAGATGGAATTCTTAATATTATTGTATTGTTATTTGTTTACCAAGGGTAAAAAGAGGGTTGAGTCGCGGTGCTTAATTTAGGCGTAATACTTTGGCTGGTGGCCTCAGTTCACGTATGGGATATCCCAAGGCCTCTATTGCCTTGGGTGAATGGTGAAAGCCTCATTTCTCATGCATTGCGTAACGCTTTAGACCATGATGCAAAAAGATGTGCTCATTTCTATTGGTGATGATGAAGTCACTAGGCTAGCCATTCAGGCTAATATCATCGACACGTTGTCGAATGAAGAAAAATAAAGTGTCTATTGTTCGGGATTCTGTGGAGCGATGTGGTCCACTAGGTGGACTGTATAGTGCTTTTATCTGTAGGTAAAAGTCACGCCTATGCGGTACTGGCCGTAGATATGCCATTTATGGATTTTAATTTATATTATGATTGGCTATACCGAGTGGAGGGTGATGATTGGCCTGTTATTGTTCCTACTGGTGAAAGTGGTCGCTATGAACCAATGGCTGGCATTTATAAACCATCTATTGCGCCTCTTTTACAGACTGCATTAGCAGGCGAAGATGTATCTTTACAACATGCGCTACATATTGTTGGTTCTGTAATTACTATAGATGCAGTAGATTACAGTCACAATCTCCGCAATGTAAATCATATAGAGGATTACCTATGGGCGCGGGCTGAGGCGGTAAATGCATGTCGTCATGTGCCGATTATTAGCGTAGTCTCTGAAAAGCGTAAAACAGGTAAGACCACTGTTGTGACACGTCTAGTTAGTGAGTTACAAAAAATAGGGGTCTCTGTAGGTGTTGTGAAGAGCGATAAACATGGCTTTCACATGGACTATGAAGGAACTGATACGGACCTTGCTATGAACGCCGGTGCCACAGCTGTAGCCATTGCAGGGGCCGACGGAGACTGCCGTACGGATTCGTACAAAAGAACAGTCTAATCTGTATGATTTGACACAGACATTACCGGTAGACCTTGTTATACTAGAAACTAGGTCCCAAGGTGTATTCCCAATTATTGAGATAATCCGAGACGGATATACCGAGTCGCTCATATCGAGCGAGATAGAACGGGTAATGACTGTGGACGTTACGAAATTAGATGAATGCATACCAGAGTTGGTATGTCGTATACAAGGTATGATGAGGGATATAGATGAAAGCCGTTACTGTTGATGAAGCTCTTCATTTGTGGAATGAGGCTTTACGAGAACAACATCATAGCATCGAATCCATTGCCGTTGGCGACGCAAAAGGATGTGTGTTGGCCGAAGATGTTTTGGCACCTACCGATGTGCCCGCTTTTCATAAATCCGCAATGGATGGGTATGCCTTAGCATATGATCCTAATTGTGATACCTATATCGTCGATGGTATCATCGGCGCTGGTGTTGTATGGGATACGCCTGTAACAACTGGTCATGCGGTTCGAATCATGACAGGGGCTCCCTGTGCCCGAAAACTTGTGATACCGTTATCATGCAAGAACAGGCCCAAGGCTCTGGTGAGATTGGTTCTAGAATTACTATTCAAGGTGCGCAACAAAAGGGCAGCCATATTATTCCATCGCGGTGAAGAGTGTTTCGCGGGTACTGTTGTCATTCCAAAGGGTACTGAAAGTAACCTCTGCGGTCCAAACAATTTAACTGGCTTAGGTTATATTGATGTATCTGTATATGTGATGCCTCGTATTCTGGTTCTTACATCGGGCCATGAAGTCATCGAACCAGGGGAACCTTTGACTACTGGTAAAATTTATAATTCAAATCGCACGATGATTTGTAGTTTATTAGATGATCTAGGTTTTCGTCATGTCACACAGTATCATGTAAGCGATGCACCAGATAGATTAGATGTAGAAATTGCAAGAGTACTTGAACTTAGTGAACAAGCAGATATCATCATCAGCTCTGGTGGTGTATCTGTAGGCATGTTTGATACAATGCCGCTTATATATGAAAAATTAGGAGCTAAAACACTATACGAGTCGCATCCAAATGCGTCCAGGTGCAGCCTCCTATGGGGCCGTTACGCCTAAAGGTCAACTTATCTTTGGTTTATCGGGTAATCCCGGTGCAGCCTTTAATGGTTGGCATCTATTAGTGGTTCCTACATTGCGCAGATATAAAGGTATTAAAAATTGGTCCACCCCAGTACTTAATTGTGTAATGGATTGCGATCTATCTAAACGCAATGCCTTTGATCGCTACGTGCAAGGCAAGGTCATATTTGGTGATGGACAACCTCGTTTTGTGGCAAATCGTCACTTTAACAGTAGCAGCATGCTTGGATTATATACCGTTAATGCCTTAGCCTGCATTCCTCAAGGTGTACATGAGGTACATGAAGGTGATATATTTAAGGTATATTTGCTAGGCCTCTTACCAACAATATAATAAATTGCAAGGGACTCATGTATGAGTCCCTTTTTAAATTAGTACAGGCCTGTACTAATTTTTGGGAACAGTATGTATCGGAATCGATATTAAAAAATAAAGATGATATTGACCGTAATTGAATGAATATATCATAATTAAAGCATCTCTTTGATTGGAACGAGATGCTTTTTGCATATGGAGCGGTTAGATGCTATGGATTATTTTGATTATACCTATAAGCACAATTATATAGAGTTTAGCAGTAGTATATATAAGGTTGGTACTTATACTTACAATTGGCACGGGGGAACAGAGATTTTTATTCTCTTAAAGGGTCGTGTTGAGATGCGTTGTAATGATAAGGTTTTTACGATGGAACCTCTTGATGTTGTTATTATTTCTCCTCAAGTGGGTCATTCAACACTCGCTCTTGAAGAGGATGTGGTTGCCTTTGTTATTCAAGTAGGTAATGAATTTTATCAACAGTATGATTCGGATTTTGGCATGTATGAGTTTGTTATTCGTTCGGATGCGAGCACACGTCGTAATGAATTTTTTACGACATTACGCCATCATGCGGCCATGACGATGTTGTTAATGAATAAAGGTGAAAACCCAATTCATCGTATGTGGATAGAGCATCATTACTTGTCTTTAGCTGGGGATGTATTTAGAGAATTTGATCCAGTCAAAAAAATTCATGAAAATGCAAGACCTGGTGATATTAAACCGGCTACCTTTGATAAAATGATTGAGTATATCGACGAACATTACCAACAAAAGTTAGAGCTAGAAGATATTGCGAGAATAGGTGGCTATAATGTGGCCTATACATCACAATTCTTTAAACGGCAAATGGGCATTTCTTTTGTGGACTATGTGTTGCGGTTGAGACTGCGAGATGCTACGACACAATTAACTAGTACGGATGAGGCTGTTGCAAGGATTGCAAGTAGTTGTGGATTTGCAGATATCAAGGCTTTTAATGTAGCTTTCAAAAAGCATTTTCATATGACGCCAACAGAATATCGTAAGCAAGTGAAAGAAATTGGACGTAAAACAGTGGTACAAAATTCGAAGGAAATTATTTCGGTTGAAAATCAAGATGTACTAGACCTATTACAATCATTCTTGTCTTATGAAGATGATGCTAGAGCAAAGGCGGAGTTAGAGTACATGAGCCACAAGCTAGAATCATTGAAAGCGAAGCTTGCCGATGTTGTTAGCGAATTATAATTACTATCTATAGTATGGTGTGGCAATGATGGGAACTTTTTGCTGTTCATGCAAAATATTTTTTTGGTAGCATATAGAAAAAAATTAGACCTAGGTGATTTTCTATATATTTAAAAATCATATATTTCTTAGAAGAGCATTACTGTTGATAAGTAGTGCTCTTTTTGTAGGAAAAATCTATAGATTTTGAGATTAATCAAAATGAGAAAAATAGTGATGATTCCATATGTTTTTTTATGATTTTTAGCTAAACAAATTACCTTTTAATATGGATAGTTATATCGACCAAAACGAGTAGAATATGATTCATCAGATAACAAACACGTATTGAGTTACTAATTTTGGAGGATATAATGACTCGTATTAAATTCATGGAAAACGTAGGTAAAGTTGCAACAGTTACAGCAGTAGCAATGTATGTATCTTATTTCCCACAAATTATGAACAACCTAGCTCATCCCAGGAACTGGCGATTGGATTCAACCACTTAGTAGCGGCTATTAACTGCACATTATGGGTAGCATATGGCTTTGTTTCAAAGAACATAGAGATATTCCAGTTGCATTAGCCAATGCACCAGGTATCTTTCTTTGGTTTAGCAGCAGCTATTACAGCTCTTATGTAATTTTTACATAAACGAGCATCATCACTCTCGTAGACTTTGTAATTAAATAAAGTAATGTTTAAAAATGCTGTTGACCGTCGTTAAATATATATATCATAATGAAATGCATCCCTTGGATTTATTGAGGGGATGCATTTTTATGTTAGAAGATGAGGTAATTATGGATTACTTTTACTATACATATAAACATAATCATATAGATTTTAGCAGTCATATATACAAGGTTAGTACTTATCATTACAATTGGCATGGAGAAACGGAAATTCTCATCTTTGTTAAAAGGGGCGTATTGAGATGAGCTGTAATAGTGAGGTTTTTCACGATGGAGCCTCTCGATACTATTATTATTTCTCCTCAAGTTGGGGACATGCCACGTTGGCATTAGAGCAGGATACGACGGCACTTTGGTTATTCATGTAGGAAAGGACTTTCTTTCAACAATTTGATCCGAATTTTGGGTATGTATCAATTTGTGATTCGATCTGATGAATCGAATCGTCATAATCCGTTCTTTACATCAGTTACGACACCATGCAGCCATGATGATGTTGTTAATGGTGATGGTGAAAAGTCCCCGACTAATCAGTTATGGTTAGAGCATCACTATTTAGCACTTAGCTAGTGATGTATATGATGAGATTGAATGCAGTTAAGTCTATTCCTGTACATTCAAAGCCGGTTGATATGACGGTAGCTACCTTTTGATAAGATGATTGCTTATATTGACAAAAACTATCAGCGAAAAATTGAATTGGAAGATATTGCTAAAATTGGTGGGTATAATGTGAACTATACGTCACAGTTCTTTAAACGCCAATTAGGTGTTTCCTTTTTAGAATATGTATTGCGTTTGAGACTACGGGAGGCTACTGTTAGTTTGGCTAACTCTACAGCTAGTGTGGCGCATATTGCCGCTAATTGTGGTTTTGCAGATATTAAAGCTTTTAATGTGTCCTTTAAAAAACATTTTCATACTACGCCATCAGAATATCGTAAGCAAGCAAAAGAGTTGGGCCGTAAGACTAAGCTACATGATTGGAAGGAAATTATCTCTACACAAGAAGAGGATATTATGGAGCTATTGCAATCTTGTTTACCGTATCAATCTGAAGTCGCACAAAAGGTTGAATTAGAGGAAGCTAATCAAAAGTTAGAAGATGTGAAAGCTCAGCTTGAAGCTATTGTTAGTAAGTTGAAATCATAGTATTAAAGATTAAATACGCTAGTAAACAAACCATATTATCATAATTTTATAACTCATTTTAGGTATATATACAATCATTAGGTATGGGTAATTTTGTATATTCTAAAGCAATAGGGGCTTTTACAGTGAAAGAGCACTACTTTTCGATAGGTAGTGCTCTTTTTGTGCTTGTATATGGGTGAAAATTTGTATATTTTTGCATGCGTTGACATATAACCATATAGGTGATTTCTTATACTTTCTTTGTACTTTTAACAGCAAAAATCAACTTGTAAATTGGATAGTTATATCCTGAAAAAAGAGTAGAATGAAATCATCGAAAGGAGCTAAGGTTCCGAAACAGAAATGATTATAAAGGTTTAAATAATAAAGTCCATTTGGAGGTTTACGATGAGTACGAAAGAACAACAAGTACAAGAAATGACAAATGTCATTGCAAAGTTCATTGCTTATATGGCTAAAAAGTTGCCTGATGATGTGGAAACTAAAATTAAAGAATTAGCAGCGGATGAAAAAAATCCACTAGCAAAAACAATTTATGAAACGATGCATAAAAATATGGATCTTGCGTATGAATTAAATCGTCCTTCTTGCCAAGATACAGGAGTATTGCAATTCTGGGTGAAGGTTGGTTCTAATTATCCATTAATTGGTGAACTTGAAGAAATCTTGCGCAATGCCACATATCAAGCTACGCAAGATGCGCCACTTCGTCATAACTGTGTAGAAACATTTGATGAATTCAATACTGGTAAAAATATTGGTCGCACGGCACCTTACATTACATGGGATATCGTACCTGATCGTGATGATGTAGAAATTTTCCCATATATGGCTGGTGGCGGTTGCTCCTTGCCAGGATCTGGTAAAACATTGATGCCAGGCGAAGGTTATGAAGGGGTAGCTAAATTCGTATTGGACTTGATGACAAGTTATGGTTTGAATGCATGTCCTCCATTATTGGTTGGTGTAGGTATTGCTACATCTATCGATACAGCAGCAACTATGTCTAAAAAAGCGTTGATGCGCCCTGTATCCTCCAAAGCAGATAATGAAAAAGCAGCGTACATGGAACAATTACTTGAAGACGGTATTAACGCATTGCATCTTGGACCTCAAGGTATGGGTGGTGATAAATCCGTAATGGGCGTAAATATCGAACATGGTTCTCGTCATCCATCTGTAATTTCCGTAGCTGTAAACGTTGGTTGTTGGAACCATCGTCGCGGTCATGTAGTATTTGATAAAGACGGTAAGTACGAAATTTTATCTCACAAAGGAGTGACATTCTAATGGCTAAACATATTTTGACAACACCAATTCAAGCATCTGATCTTAAAGGAATTAAAGCAGGGGATATTATTTACTTAAATGGTCATATCACAACATGCCGTGATGTTGCTCATCGTCGTCTCGTCGAATATGGACGGGAGTTACCAGTAGATGTTCGCAACGGTGCTATCCTACATGCAGGTCCAATCGTACGCGATCATGGTGACGATAAATTTGAAATGATTTCCGTAGGTCCTACTACATCTATGCGTATGGAAAAATTCGAGTACGAATTTGTAAAACAAACTGGTGTACGCCTCATCGTTGGTAAAGGTGGCATGGGTCCTGAAACAACACGTGCATGTAAAGATTTTGGTGCTCTTCACTGTGTATTCCCAGCAGGTAATGCCGTACTTGCTGCTACAGAAGTAGAAGAAATCGAATCTGCGAACTGGCGTGAACTCGGTATGCCTGAAACCTTGTGGACTTGCCGTGTAAAAGAATTTGGTCCGCTCATCGTATCCATCGATGCGGAAGGGAATAACTACTTTGAAAATAAAAAAGTAGAATACAATGCGAAGAAAGATGAAGTGTTAGAAGAGATTTATAAACACGTAAGCTTCATTAAATAATCGAATTGTGATCTTCAATTTAATAGGGGGATTATACGGATTTTGTACAATCCTCCTTTTTTGTACCCTTTTTAGGGATATTACACGTATTGGGAGGTATGTATGGATACGAGTGTAATGATAACTCTTGGCTTCTTGGTATTTGCCATCGTCATGTTTGCATGGGAGAAAATCCCATTATCTATTACTGCTATGGTTGTAGCAGTAGGTTTGCACTTAAGTGGAGTCTTATCCGCTAAAGAAGCATTCGCCGGTTTTGTAGATCCAAATGTCTTACTATTTATGGGCATGTTTGTTATTGGTGAAGCCTTCTTTGCAACTGGTGTAGCAGTGGAGGTAGGTAATGTAGTTCATAAGTTTGCCAAAACTGAAACGTCTTTGCTCGTTGCTGTTATGATGATTACAGGTATATTATCTGGTTTCTTATCTAATACTGGTACAGCTGCTGTACTGATTCCTGTAATTATTGGTATTTGTAAAAAAAGTGGTTTTAAACAAACTAAATTATTGATGCCTCTTGTATTTGCCGCAGCTATGGGTGGTAATATTTCACTTATCGGCGCTCCTGGCAACATGATTGCGCAAGCGGGCTTACAACAAGCGGGCCTAGGCTCTTTTGGTTTCTTTGATTATGGTCTAGTAGGTTTGCCAATTCTAATTGTTGGTACTATTTTCTATGCTACAATTGGTAAACGTTTCTTACCAGATGCTCCAAGTCATCAACCAGATGGTGCCTTTGAAGGTAATGAAGATTATAGTCATGTACCATCTTGGAAAAAATGGACTGCTGCAATTGTATTAATTTTGACAGTTGGTGCTATGATCTTTGAAAAACAATTAGGTGTAAAACTTTATGTAAGTGCCTGGATAGGTGCGCTTGTATTAGTTGCTACTAATGTTATTAGTGAAAGTGCAGCTGTTAAATCTATAGATATGAAAACAATCATGCTCTTCGCTGGCTCTATGGCCCTTGGGGACGCAATGGTTAAAACAGGTACTGGTTCTGTAATTGCAGATCTTATCGTAAACAGCCTTGGTGCTAGTCCATCTCCAATTGTTGTTCTAGTAGTAATCTTTGTGCTTGGTGTGTTCATGACGAACTTCATGTCTAATACTGCTACCTGTGCATTATTGGTACCAATCGGTCTTAGCTTAGCATCTCAATTGGGATTCGATCCAAAAGCGGTGCTTGCAGCTATCGTAATCGCTAGCTCCTTAGCATATGCTACACCCAATTGGTATGCCTGCGAATACTATGGTATATAATATAGCTGGCTATAGCTTCATGGATTATGTGAAAGCTGGTTTGCCGCTCATTGTTGTATCTAGTATCGTGGCACTCGTATTGTTACCAATCTTATTCCCGTTTTAAACTATTCATAAGAGTTTAAATAAATGCCTTTTGGTATTATTGCCAATTCTGTGCCCCTTTTAATATATAAGGTATTATCTAGCGTTGTAGATATATGAAAAAAGATTCATTATAAAAAAATAATTATATGATTTACATCACTGCGTTATATCTATATACTATAGGCGTATGGCTACCATGAAAGGAAAGTTCTCATGGATTATAGTGTTGCTGTTACATTGGGATTCCTCGTATTTGCAATCGTCATGTTTGCATTAGAGAAGATTCCATTGTCTATTACGGCTATGATTGTAGCCGTTGGTTTACATCTTTCTGGTGTATTAACCGCAACGGAAGCTTTCAAAGGCTTCGTTGACTCTAATGTTATTTTATTCATAGCTATGTTTATTATCGGTGCTGCTTTCTTTGAAACAGGTGTTGCTGTTGATGTAGGTAATGTTGTTAATAAATTTGCTAAAAACGAAACAACCCTTATTATCGCTATCATGATGCTTACAGGTATTATGTCTGGTTTCTTGTCCAACACAGGTACGGCAGCCGTTATGATTCCTGTTGTCATCGGTATTTGTAAAAAGGGTGGTTTCAACCAAACTAAATTCCTAATGCCAATCGTATTTGCAGCCGCTATGGGTGGTAATATTTCTATGATTGGTTCCCCTGGTAATATGATTGCAAACTCTAATTTGCAAGAGGCTGGTCTTGGTTCCTTTAGTTTCTTCGCTTATGGTGAAGTAGGTTTACCTATGCTTATCATCGGCACTCTATTCTATGCATTCATTGGCAAACGTTTCTTGCCAGAGGTTCCAACTCGTGAGCCTGATGCAAACTATCAAAAAAATGCTGACTTTGATCATGTTCCAATGTGGAAAAAATGGACAGCAGGTTTGGTGCTTGTATTGACTATTGCGGCTATGATTTTTGAAAAACAAATCGGTGTATCTTTAGCTGTTAGCGCTTGGATAGGTGCTCTTGTTATCGTAGCAACTGGGGTTATCACTGAAACAGAGGCTGTTAAGTCTATCGATATGAAGACAATTCTGTTGTTTGTAGGTTCCTTGGCTCTTGGTACAGCAATGGTAAAATCCGGCGCAGGTGCATTTATTGCAAACCTTATCGTTGATGGTTTGGGTGAGACACCTAACCCATTGGCCTTGTTAGCAGTGCTTTTCTTCTTGTCTGTATTCATGACAAACTTTATGTCCAATACAGCGGACGTTGCATTGTTGGCACCTATCGGCTTGTCCTTGGCATCTCAATTAGGGCTTTTGACCCAAAAAGCGATTCTCGTAGCTATCGTTATTTCCAGTTCCTTGCATATGCTACACCAATCGGCATGCCTGCAAATACTATGGTGTATAACGTGGCGGGTTACAGCTTTATGATTATGTAAAAGCTGGCGTACCATTGATTATTGTATCTGCCATCGTTTCTTTGGTATTATTGCCAATTTTATTCCCATTTAACCCGTAATTTTATATAGGTAAGTCATACTAAACCGTCACCGTTGGTGGCGGTTTTATTTTGTTGAACTCCTTAGTCTATGTGTGCCTTAGCCTATTGATTAGAAAAAGCAATATACATATAAGTAAGAAATAATTAGACATAATCGTCACTTTCACATATAATAAAAAGGTGACGAGTGTACAAATATACATTCACAGTAGACAAAACAGGTGTGTATGAGGAGGAATTATGCTTAGCGATATTGAAATAGCTCAACAAAATAAGATGGAAAAAAATTCAGGTTATTGCTGATAAATGCGGTCTTACTCCTGATGATATTGAACAATATGGTCATTATAAGGCAAAGATTTCCTTTGATGCCATTAAGCGTTTAGACAGTAAAAAGGACGGGAAATTAGTTCTCGTTACAGCTATTACACCAACTCCTGCAGGGGAAGGGAAATCTACAACTACCATCGGTTTGGTGCAAGCCTTGAATAAAAATCGGCAAGAATGCTATTGCTGCACTTCGCGAACCATCCTTGGGACCCTGTATTCGGTATCAAGGGCGGCGCTGCTGGTGGCGGTTATGCCCAAGTAGTACCGATGGATGATATTAACCTACATTTTACGGGCGATATGCATGCTATTACGGCGGCAAATAATCTATTGTCCGCTATGATTGATAAACTCACATCCACCAAGGTAATGAACTAGAAATCGATTTGCGTCAAATTTCTTGGACACGTGTTCTCGATATGAAACGATCGTGCATTGCGCAATGTAACGGTTGCCATGGGCGGTAAGGTGTGTGGTTTTCCGCGTGAAGATCACTTCATGATTACCGTTGCTTCTGAAATCATGGCCATTTTATGTTTGGCTACCGATTTAGAAGATTTAAAAGCACGCTTTGGTCGCATCGTTATCGGTCCTAATCTAAAAAGGTGAACCTGTGTATGTACATCAACTCGGATGTGAAGGTGCGATGGCGCTTCTATGAAAGACGCTATTAAACCAAATCTTTGTACAAACATTGAACATACGCCTGCCATTGTTCATGGCGGTCCGTTTGCTAATATTGCGCACGGTTGTAACTCTGTGGTGGCTACAAAATTAGGCCTAAAACTCGGTGATATTGTAGTAACAGAAGCTGGCTTTGGTGCTGATCTAGGGGCAGAAAAATTCCTCGACATCAAATGCCGTTACGGTGATATTTTCCCAAATGCTATCGTAATCGTTGCTACATTGCGCGCTCTTAAAATGCATGGCGGCGTACCAAAAACAAGAGTTGAATACAGAAAATGTAGAGGCTGTAACAAAGGGTTTCAGCAATTTGCGTAAAGCTATTGAAAATATGCGCTTCTTCGGTGTACCCTGTTATGGTTGCTATCAATAAATTTGCTACCGATACGGATGCAGAAATTGCGGAGTTAACTTGTTTGTGTAATGACTATGGCGTTGCTGTAGAGCTCAATGAATGTTGGGAAAAAGGTGGCGAAGGCGGTATCGATATGGCAAAACGAGTAGTAGAACTCGTGGAGGGCAGCGAACCAACACCTAAATTTGTATATGAATTGACTGATAGCGTTGAAGAAAAAAATCGATAAAATCGTTCGTACTATTTATGGTGGTGATGGCGTTACATTTGATGGAAAGGCGAAGAAACAAATCGCTCAATTAAAAAGAGTGGGGTCTTGATAATCTACCGGTTTGTATGGCGAAAACACAGTATTCCTTATCGGATAATCCAGCGTTGTTAGGGGCGCCAACAGGGTTTAAAAATTAATGTAACCGATATTCGCGTGGCTAATGGTGCAGGATTCCTCGTATGCCGTACTGGTGATGTTATGGTTATGCCTGGTTTACCTAAACGTCCGGCAGCACTCAATATGGATATTGATGCGGACGGCACTATTAAAGGCTTATTTTAATAATATGGTATTGTAATCGACATAGTATTTTTATTGACATAGAATATAGAGGGGCGATGGCCCCTTTATTATTGAGGTGTATATATGGATTTATTAACGAGTTCTATAAAAGATTTTGTGGCCGCTACTGCATCTAAGGAGCCTACACCGGGTGGTGGTGCGATTGCGGCATTAACGGCAGCTACAGGGGCCGCATTGGCTGAGATGGTAGCCAATTTAACCTTTGGCAAAAAAGGCTATGAAGATGTACAAGATGAAATGCATGAGTTGCAACATAAGGCGGAGGCTATTCGTGAAAAAAAGCACTTTCACTAGCACAAGCAGATGCGAATGTATTTAATCTCTTCATGGATGCTTTGGGATTGCCTAAAAATACAGCTGATGAAAAGGCAGTTCGTAGTGCAGCGATTCAACAAGCCTATAAAGATGCCGCTAATGTTCCATTAGAGATTGGCCTGATTAGTTATGAAATTTTTGAGCTTGCGCATGTTGCAGCTACAAAGGGAAATCAAAACCTCATTACCGATGGTATCATTGCAGCTATCAATGCAAGAGCCGCTGTTAAAGCTGCATTTTTTAAATGTGCGCATCAATATTTCTGGCATTAAAGATGAATCCTATGTAGCTCAATTAAAAGAACAAATGGATCGAATCGAATCTGAACTAGATGAAAAGGAAAGCAGCCATTTTGGCCTTATACAAATAATGGACGATAATATACGTTATGCTATCTAATGTTCGGAAAACATAGAGTTGGGAGTTCTTAGAAAATAAAATATCTAAGGTTTTCTCTTTTTCTATTGTTAAAATCTGAATAATAACGTAAAAATATAAGAGTAATGTTTGTAGTTTAGAAAACAGGAGACCATTATGTCAGAACAAAACAATACTGTTGACTCTATGTTGCCAGTACCCAAGCTGTTTGCCTATGGCTTACAACACGTATTAGCAATGTATGCAGGTGCTGTAGCGGTACCTATTATTATTGCGCAAGCAATGCATTTGCCTGTAGAGGATTTAATCCGACTTATTACAGCGGACTTATTTACTTGCGGTATTGCCACACTTATTCAAACAATAGGGTTTGGTAATATTGGTGGTCGAATCCCGATGATTCAAGGTAACCTTTGCCTCTGTTGGTCCAATGGCCATGATTGGGGCGCAACACGGGATGACCGCCATTTACGGTGCTATCATCGTTGCAGGTTTATTTACATTCCTGGTGGCACCATTCTTTAGTCGCTTGATTCGTCTGTTCCCACCTGTTGTAACAGGTACTATTATTACAATTATTGGTATTAACCTTATGCCTGTTGCTGTCAACTGGATGGGCGGTGGCGTAGGAAATCCGCAGTTTGGTAGTCTTACCAATATTGGCCTCGGTTTTCTTACCTTCTTAATCGTTATATTTACCTATAAATTTGCTAAAGGTTTCCTTGGTAATCTTTCCGTATTAATTGGTCTTATTGCAGGTACTGCCATCGCTTTTGCAATGGGGGTAGCCAATTTTGCTGAGGTTGGTAAAGCTCATTGGGTGGCTGTTATTGAACCATTCTACTTTGGATTACCAACATTTGATTGGGCCTCTGTGATTTCCATGATAATTGTTATGCTCGTTGTTATGGTTGAAACAACTGGCGATAGTATTGCAATCGGTGAGATTGTAGATAAAAAAATCGATCGTAAGGAATTGGCATCCATTATCCGTGCTGATGGTCTTTCCACTGTTATTGGTGGTATTCTTAATAGCTTCCCATATACAGCATTTGCTCAAAATGTTGGTCTTATCGCTGTAACACGCGTTAAAAGTCGTTTTGTAGTAGCTGCATCTGGTGTAATCTTAATTCTATTAGGCTTATTCCCTAAATTGGCGGCTGTTGTAGCAAGCATTCCAAATGCAGTGCTCGGTGGTGCTGGTATTGCCATGTTTGGTATGATTATTGCAAGCGGTATCCGTTCTCTTGGTAAAGTTAATTTTGATGGCAATCAAAACTTGATGCTTGTGGCGATTAGTATCGGTGTTTCCATGATTCCTATCGCTGCACCAACATTCTATGCGCATTTCCCAGCATGGGCTCAAATTTTATTAAAATCTGGTATTACATTCGGGAGTATCATGGCTATCATGCTTAATCTATTGCTCAATGGCGTGAACAAGGGCGATGAATTTAAAGAAATGGGCCGTCGTTAATCGACTTTCACAATAATTAATACTAAGAACTCTACTCATAATGGGTAGGGTTCTTTTTTGAAAGTAATACACCCAAATAGTGACTAAACTCACAGGGATTACACCTATATACTATGTTATAATAAATTGATAAATTTAGATGATTTGTTCCCATAAGAAGGGAAGGACTGTATGGTTGAAGGAAAGATTATTGCCATCTCTATTAGCGAGAAAAAGGGCAAAAGAAACATAATATTGAATCTGCCAATCTCATCGTGATCATGGCATGGAAGGCGATGCACACGCTGGTAATTGGCATCGCCAAATTAGTTTACTCGGCATTAAAAGTATTGAGCATATGCGCAATAAGGGGGCCGATGTAAAACCTGGTGACTTTGCTGAAAATATTACCGTTGAAGGCATCGTATTATACGAATTGCCCGTAGGAACTCGATTACAGCTAGGTTCTGAGGTATTATTAGAGGTGACACAAATTGGTAAGGAATGTCATCACGGTTGTGAAATTATGAAACAAGTGGGATCCTGTATTATGCCTACGCAAGGAATTTTTTTGGGAAAGTTCTAAAAAAATGGTACAATTAATATAGGTGATGAAGTATCGATTATTAAATAGTGAGTTAAACGAGGTGTGCTATGAAGGACGCATGGGGCCGTACAATTGAATATGTACGTCTGTCTTTGACAGATGCGTGTAACTTTTGCTGCCCTTATTGCAGACCGGCAGAGATTACGCCACAAAGCCAAACACAGCTATTATCTGTAGATGAATGGATGACCGTATTAGGTGCTTTTCATCATGTGGGGGTGAAGGCCGTACGCCTTACTGGTGGTGAGCCTTTTGCTATACCCTTATCTTGAAGAGTTATTAGCTCGCATTAAGAAAAACAGGCTGGTTTGAAGACCTTTCTATGACCACAAATGGCAGTTTGCTTGCACAGCGTGCGGCAAAACTAAAAGAGCTAGGTTTAAACCGTGTAAATATCAGTCTTGATTCTTTAGATAGCGATGCATTTGTCTTTTGTGTAGGCAAAGCCAATCAACTGGATTCTGTACTCAAAGGTATTCATAGTGCTATTGATGCAGGCTTTACCTCTGTTAAAATCAATACTGTTCTTTCACGTCACTGGACTGATGATGAAGTTCGTTCTTTGTTGCAATACGTGGAGACTTGGCCTGTCATATGGCGCTTTATTGAATATATGCCATTTCAAGGCGATGCATTTCATGGACCAACCTTTGATGAATGGAAGGCTCAATTAGAACGCGTAAGTGGAGGGATACTTACAGAAAAATCACTCTGTATATGGTTTTGGACCCTGCAACGTATTATAATTTACCGAGTGGAAAGGAAATTGGATGTATATTCTCCATGTCCCATAGTTATTGTGATACTTTGTAATCGTGTTCGCCTTACCTCGGATGGTCAAATGCGTCTATGTCTCTTGCGTGATGATGAATCTGATTTAGTATCTCTTGTACGTAGAGGCCTAAGTGAAACCGAACTCGCCAGTCATATTGAATGGGCACTACAACGTAAACAAGAACGTCATGATGGTGTTACTATGATCAATCAGAACGCCCAATGTGGCGCATTGAGGGTAGTATGGGATTCTTTGATTTTCTAAAAACCAAGAAATAAAGAATATGTCGAGTCCTGTTGGCCTGGGGGCAAGATGCTACAGGTTCATATGGATTACGACACACAAAAACAGGTATTTACTTATGTGGGGCGTTATGGTTTGCAATTTAGTATAGCTAAAGCAGATTTGACGGAGATTATTGTAAAAGCAGTAAGTCAGAAATCCATAGTGTAATTCAGTTTTATAAAGGTGATGAATGTGTAGGGACTACTGATATTACTCCTACAGAGGCTTGTGAAACGATAAAGGATTGGATGCAACAATTTAGTGTATATATTTTATAGGAATGTAATAAATATTCTTTACATTCCTATAAAATAGGCATATAATAAGTCGTGTCATGGACCACTAGCTCAGCTGGCAGAGCACCTGACTCTTAATCAGGGTGTCCAGGGTTCGAACCCCTGGTGGTCCACTGAAAATAAACCCGCACTACGGTGCGGGTTTTTTTCTTTTGAGGTGTGTTATTGTTTATTATTAGGGAGATTAAAATGACACTAGAAGATGTAATGACCACACAAGAGGCGGGAGAAAGATGGAATGTACCGGCTGATTCAATAAAACAATGTTGTTTAAAGAGATATGCAAATAAGCAGTTCACTGAAGATGAAGTCTAGAAAATCCGGAAAGAATTGGCTTGTAACCCGTCAAGGGATGGAACGCTTATATGGTAAAAGAAATAAAGTCTTTATAAATTTATCTTGTACATTGGATGCTATTGCAGAAGGCGAATTATAATCGTTGTAATTTTACGATATAATTAATGATAAAAATAATATGCAATAAAATCTATAGAAAGCACCCCGTTTGGGGTGCTTTTATGCTATAATGAAAGAATATTATGATTCCATAGAATTTAGTTTGTAGAGGTTGCCCATGAATTATACAAGTACACGTGGCACTGTTGCCGTAAATGAAACATATGCGTTATTACATGGTTTAGCAGAGGATGGCGGTTTATATGTGCCTGCCTTGTTTCCAACGAATTGTTTAAAGTATGACGACATCAAAGATAAAACGTATCAAGAGGTGGCGGCTGTTGTACTGGCGAAATTATTCCCTTGCTTCTCTGAAGCCCATTTAAAGGAAATGATTAATTCTGCGTACAGTGATGCTAACTTTAGTACTCGCGATATTGCGCCTTTACATTCTTTTGCTTGGAAAGGTATCCGTATTGGAATTGTTCCACGGTCGCACACAAGCCTTTTAAAGATATGGCGCTTTCACTATTCCCATATTTGTTGGTAGCAGCAAAGGAAGCGGAAGGTGAAACCAAAGAGGTTCTTATTTTAACTGCTACATCTGGCGATACAGGGAAGGCTGCTCTTGAAGGTTTTAAAGATGTACCGGGTACACATATTCAGGTATTCTATCCAACCGATGGCGTGAGCCCCTATGCAAGCAGAACAAATGCAAAAAAACAAGAAGGCGCTAATGTTAACGTAACTGCTATTCATGGCAATTTCGATGATGCGCAACAATTCTTAAAACGTTTATTCGTCGATGCCAATACAGCTAAAGAAGTAGCCGAAAAGGGTGTTATGTTCTCTAGTGCGAACTCCATCAACATTGGTCGTTTGGCGCCTCAAGTGGTGTATTATGTGAATGCCTATGCTGAACTCGTTGCACAAGGTGCTATTCACGAGGATGAAGCGTTTAACGTAGTGGTTCCAACAGGTAATTTTGGTAACATTTTTGGCTGCTTATTATGCTAAAAAGATGGGGATTCCTATCGGTAAATTAATCTGTGCATCCAATCAAAATAATGTACTTACGGATTTCTTTAAAACGGGTACATATGATATGAATCGCCCATTCTATACGACGATTTCTCCATCTATGGATATTTTAGAATCCTCTAACTTTGAACGTTTCTTGTACTATATCTCTGGTGAAAATAGTGAAAGAACAGCACAATGGATGAAGGATTTGAAATCCACAGGTAAATTGTCTGTTAATGAAGACGAATTTAAACGAGTACAAGCTAATTTCAGTGGTGCTTATGTAAATGATGACGAAACAAAGGCTATTATTGAGCAAGTATATAACTCCTATGGCTATTTAATGGATCCTCATACAGCTGTTGCGATGGGCGCGTATATGAAAGAGTTAGAAGACATCCAGAGGATGGTGCTCGTCATACTATCATCGCATCTACTGCACATCCGTTCAAATTTCCAACACCAATTTGTGAAGCTCTTGATATCAAGATTGGGGCTACTCCTTATGAAAGCTTAGAAAATATCTCTGCTGTTACAGGTGTAGGATTCCCTAAACAATTGGCTGCGCTACAAGTTAAGCCATTGCGCTTTTACAAAAAGCTATCGATAAAGAAAAAATATGAAACAAGAAATTATGGATTTTGTCGATACATTCTCTAATCTAATACGATACCGCCTTTCTTTAGAAGGGCGGTATATCTATATCTATAATCTGTACACATTTATACTGAAGGTTGTATAAAAAGATTGTGGCTTGATTGAGTGATGAGAACTATTTTTTGGGGGAATAGTTCGAGGAGGAGTTATGGCTAAAAAGGCCTTATATACGCTTTATTGTCTGCGCTTTTATTCAGTACGATGAATGTATTTGTTAAGCTATTGGGGACAAGTATACCGGCTGGTGAAATTGCTTTTTGCTCGGGGGCTTTTTGGAACCGTAGCAGTACTTATTATCATGTATATGAAGGGGATTCATTTTTCTAAAGAAGATAGAGGATTGCTTGTTATGCGGGGCCTATATGGCGGCTTTGGTATGGTCTGCAATTTCATTGCCTTAGTACATTTGAAGTTATCTGATGCAACGATTTTATTTCAAAATGACAGGAATATTTGTCTTTATTTTTAGTGCTTTGTTTTTAAAAAGAGTCGTTGCCAAAAGGTGCGGGAAAATGGCTTGCACTGATTTTTTTGCTGCCGTTATGATAATGGTAAACCCATTTACCTATGAATCCTTCTCGTGGTATGCATTGGTTGTTATCTTGGGCGCTGCACTGGCTGCAGCGGCCTATACAACTATACGAACCATTAGTAAACGTGGAAAACATAGTAACTTTGAAATCATGGCATATTTCATGATTACTAGTATGTTTGCAGGACTTGTAGCCACTGATGAATTTGTAATGCCTCAAGGCTCAGATTGGTTTATTATCGTTATTATAGGTGGCATTTCTGTAGTGGCACAATTTCTTTCTTGACTGGTGCCTTTGTTACAACAAATGCAGTTGTGGCACAGTTCTTGCAATATGTGGGCGTATTTATTAGCTCCTTCTATGGATTCTTATTCTTTTGGTGAAAGTTTAGCCTCGTTACAGTAATCGCAGGTATTGTAATGTTCATATCTTCCGTTATGCTTTAGTCGTCTTAAAGAGCAACAAGGACTCTTTAAAGGTGGCAAGATAATAGAGGAAAAAACAAAAATAAATGTCGTATACTATATAATAGTAGTATTGGCGCATACAAAGGTGTGACCATCAATAAGTGATATCGTTGAATGGTGGCACCTTTTTTGTATATTGTAGGAGTGTGATAGACATGTTTATGGAATGGATTCAAATTGAAAATTATCGGAACCTCGTGGATGTAGAATTACACTTTCACAATGATATCAACTATTTTTGTAGGCGAGAATGCAGTAGGGAAATCTAATTTTCTAGACCTTTTTAGAACAGATGATGAACGTCAGAGGTTTTTCAAGAAAGTGATTTTTGCGGACGTCAATAAACCAATTCGTATTGAGTGTAAATTATCGTTTTTCCGAATTGACTACGTCCTTTCAAGATATTATAGGACCGGAGGCTGCTATTTATTTGCGCCTTGAGCAAGTGGTGCAAGAGGTATATCCTCGACTCTATAAAAATCGATGGAGAACAGTTGAGCCCCGTTCCTTTATCCATGTTGCGCCACGCTTTATACATGTGCCATCGAGATACATCGGAGGTTGAATTATATTCCATTCCTACTTCGGTATACATGGAATTAGGGAAGAACTTGTTTCATATTTGCCACAAAGCGGATTGACCGGAGATGAGACAGTTGTTCTAGATCGACTTATTAATGTGAAAAAAGGGCTGGATCCAGAATGTGTTCTTAATATTCAGCGCCTTGTGGAGCTATTAACATCATCTACAGAGGCTACCTTGATTCGCAAGTACTCTATAGATAATGTGCGCCTCATCATGGCGGTGGCACTGAAAATTTTAGCTCAAATTTATATGAAGGTGCATAGTGCCTCTACTAACTTAGAATCATTGCTCGTATATGATAGTGAGGGACGTCGATATTTACCAGTCTTCATCAGCGTTGATGAGCCTGAACTTCATTTGAGCCCTTATTTGCAACGGGCTGTGCTCAGTTATTATCGCCAAATTGCAACCAATGAAAACCCTGAGTTTTTAGCACTGATTAAGCAGCTGTTCCAAATTGATGGATTGTTAGGGCAATTATTCGTTGTTACGCATAGTACAGATGCTTTAGTAGATGATTATCGTCATATCATTCGTATGTATCGTGATGAGGAGGGCTAGTTCGTACAGCTTGTGGCGTGACTTTAAATTTTCAGGCGCGAAGTGGAAAAGCATTTGATTATGCATTTCCCAGAGGCTAAGGGAAGACTTTTATGCGCGTTGTATCATTTTAGTGGAAGGGAAACCGAATACGGTAGCTTTTGCAGGAATGGCAAAAGAAATTAAATGTCGACTTCGATTATTTTTGGCATTTGTCTCGATCAATGCCCGTGGCGAATCCTCCATTAGCAAGCTCCATAAACTATTTAAAAGCTTTTCCATTCCTACAGTTGCGCTCTATGACCGTGATGTTATGGATAAGCATAGCAAAAACGCATGCCAATGTGTTTTTACACAAATGAAATCTGTTTTGAAATGGATGTAGTATCTCATCTAATTCACCATCACCATCGTAATGTTTTTGGATATGATTGTCCAAGATATTATCGATACAGGTCGCGGTATGGTAACAAAAAGATATGGCTCGCCGTGGTTTTTTTCTAAATTAGGTGTCGATGATCGTCAAGCTATACAGCGGTGTTTAAAAAAATATCAAAGCAAAGGATATAGAAACTTTATTATTATATTATTTTTTTCCTGGTTCTATAGTAATAAAGGTGTCATTGTAGGGCGTAGAATTGCTCATTATATTCCTGAGCATATGATTCCACCAGCATTTATTGCCGTTATTGAAAGAGCCAAGGCTTTATCGCTTGAGTCCTCTATTATCAAAAATAGGATGATAAGCATATCAAAAAAACTTTCAATGAACTATATCGAAAAAAATATTGACATGGATAAAGTTTTTCTTTTTATGATTAATGAGGTTAATTTTTTTCCGGACGATTTAAGTGTGAGTAGGAGTTAAACATGAAGGAATTTATTAAAGAGTTTAAAGAGTTCGCTTTTAAAGGGAACATGATGGACCTCGCTGTAGGTATGATTATTGGTGCAGCTTTTCACGGCATTAGTGAATTCTGTAGTTAGCAATTTGTTCATGCCATTAATCAGTGTGTTCACTGGTGGTATTGATTTTAGCAATCTATACATTCCATTAAGTGAAGATCTAAAGAGGCATTTTGTAAATGGTGCTGATATTGCAACAGCTCGCGCTGCCGGTGCTGTATTGCCTTACGGTACTTTCATTATCGATCTAATTCACTCTTAATCTTAGCATTTGTTGTATTCTTTGATGATTCGCGCGTTGACGAAGTTGATGCAAAGTGCTAAAAAAAGAAGTTTCTGAAGAAGACCAGCGACTACAAAAAGAATGTCCATTCTGTAAAACAGACATTAATATTGATGCAGTTAAATGTCCAAACTGTACTTCTGATTTGAAATAATCACATACTATGAAAGAGCTCTAAAGGCATATTGCTTTTGGAGCTCTTTTTGTCTTTTGGGTCTAATTTTTTGGTAAAAATTCTGATTATAGGATACAATATAGATACATAAATTTTTTTCGTTAACATATGTGTGCTATTAAAGCATTAGGAATATATTTGATAGAAGGGATGGAATGATTATGGAACGTAAACCTTTAGTGGTAGTACCGGGCTTTGGTCTCGTCGCGATGTAATCGCTTATTTACAAGAACACGTTGATGTACGTCAATGGACAGAAAAACTAAAAATGCCTAGAGAGGTTTTTAAAAAGAATGGTTGCGTGAAGTCTCGATGGCTTGTGGTCTATTAATTCCATATCAGTTGATGCCGATCTTGTGAAAGATGCTCCCAATTTAAAGGTAATTGCACAAGCGTCTGTAGGTTATGATAATGTAAAAATTGATGACCTTACGGCCGCTGGTATCCCTTATGGTAATACGCCAGGGTGCTAAACGAAACTGTGGCAGAATTGGCTTTCACCCTCATTGCAGCGGCTAGTCGTCGTATCATAGAAAATGCAGCCTTTGTAAAAATGGGCGTTGGGCTGAACGTCCGTCGAATATTAAGGGCTTTGATTTAAGCCGCCGTACGCTTGGCATTATTGGTATGGGCGCTATAGGTGTTTCCATTTCTCGTCGTGCGCGTGCTTTTTGGCATGACTGTTGTCTATCATAATCGTCATCAACGCAATGACGATCAATTGTATAGAACGACGTATATGGAATTAGATGAACTGCTCGCTACCAGTGATGTTGTATGTATTATGGCGCCATTAACAGATGAAACGTATCATATGTGTGATGCAGAGTTCTTCAAAAAAATGAAAAAGACCGCATTATTTGTCAATGTGGGTCGTGGTGCCATAGTTGATACAGATGCTCTTATTGATGCACTTAAAAATGGTGAAATTGATTATGCCGCTCTTGATGTAACCGATCCAGAACCATTGCCTGCAGATCATCCATTGTTGGAAATTGATAATTGTTTAATTGTACCGCATATTGGGTCTTATACAGACCGTACACGTTATGATATGTCTATGTTAACAGCGAATAATCTCATTGCTGGTGTTAATAAGAAACCTCTAACAACATGTGTTAATGAACAAATCAATTATAAAAAGCCTGAAATGGATGTGGAATCCGCCTTGGCAGAACTTAAAAAAAAGCAGGTGTTGATGTAACTGATTTCGACTAAACTTTGATAAGACCTTAAAAAAATGTGCGGTCCTATATAAAATATGGTAAAAATAAAAGAATATTTATCGTATGGAGGTTGTAACGTTGGAACATAAAGATACTGAACAAACTGTAGCTCCTGAAGAAGTTGTATCCATTAACTTTATCGAAGCTGAAATAAATAAAGATAATGAAGAGGGCGTATACGGTGGCCGTGTACATACGCGATTCCCACCAGAACCAAATGGGTATTTACACATTGGTCACGCTAAGTCTATTTGCCTTAACTTTGGCTTAGGCGAAGAATACAAGGGCTTAACCAATTTGCGCTTTGATGACACAAATCCAGAAAAGGAAGATGTGGAATATGTAAATTCCATTAAGGAAGACGTGGAATGGCTTGGATTCCATTGGGATGGCGACGTACGTTATGCATCTGATTACTTTGGCAAAATGTATGATTATGCTAAAAAGCTTATCTCCTTGGGTAAGGCTTATGTAGATGATCAAACAGCAGAAGAAATCCGTCAAACGCGTGGCGATTTCTCTACACCAGGTACAAATAGCCCATATCGCGATCGCTCTGTAGAAGAAAATTTAAAACTCTTTGAAGAAATGAAAGATGGAAAATATAAGGATGGTGAAAAGGTATTACGCGCTAAAATTGATATGGCGGATCCTAATATCGTCATGCGCGATCCTGTATTGTATCGTATTGTAAATGCAGCGCATCACCGTACAGGATCTGAATGGAGCATTTATCCAATGTACGACTTTGCACATCCTATCGAGGATGCTATTGAACGCATTACCCATTCCGTATGTACATTGGAATTTGAAGTGCATCGTCCATTGTATAATTGGGTTCTCGAAGATTGGGAAGACACTGAAAAACCTCGCCAAATCGAGTTCGCTCGTTTAAATGTAACAAAAATGGTTATGTCTAAACGCAAATTACGTGCTCTTGTAGAGGCTGGCCTCGTATCCGGTTGGGATGATCCTCGTATGCCTACCATTTCTGGCTTTGCGCCGTCGTGGCTATACACCAGTAGCTCATCCGCGATTTCTGCGAACGCATTGGCGTAGCTAAGGCGGATAGCACCGTAGATATTGCATTGCTCGAATTCTGTATTCGTGAAGATTTGAAATTAAAAGCTCCACGTCCAATGGTTGTCATCGATCCCTGTTAAGGTTATTATCGATAATTATCCAGAAGGTCAAACAGAACCTTGTGTGGTTGAAAATAATCCAGAAAAATGAAGAACTTGGTAGTCGTGAAGTTATGTTTGGTCGCGAAATTTATATTGAGCGCGCCGACTTTATGGAAGAACCGGTTAAGAAATTCTTCCGTTTGGCTCCTGGTAAAGAGGTCCGTCTAAAAGGTGCTTACTTCATTACATGTACTGATGTTATTAAAGACGAAGCTGGTAATATTACAGAAATTCACTGTACATATGATCCCGAAACTAAGAGTGGTAGCGGCTGTACACGTAAGGTAAAAGGTACTTTGCACTGGGTAGAAGCATCTACAGCTGTAGACATCGAAACTCGTTTATATGATTATTTACTTAAAGAAGAACTGATGGTAAAGACTTCTTAGGTGACTTTTAATCATGAATCTTTACAAGTAATGCATAGTAAAGGTGAAGCGAGCATTGCTAATACAGTAGCTGGTGATAGATTCCAATTCTTGCGCCAAGGTTATTTTGTGACTGATAAAGATAGTACTGCCGATCATATTGTGGTAAACCGTATCGTAGGTTTACGTGATACATGGGCAAAACAACAAAAAGAAATAGTTAGATGTATACCGCCCCTATAAGGGGCGGTTTTATTTAGGAGAATCGTATGAAATCAATGATAGCTTTAGCTCGCTGGTGTTGTAGCGATGAGCACGTCCGTAATTGTTGAGGCCGCTAATATTAATGCTAGTAAATATGCTGCTACATATGGCACTTATAATGGCGTGAAATTAAATGACGGCGTTACTATCTATGATAATGCTCCCAAAGCATTATTTGCAGGTGCTGGTAAAACAGATGTAAAAAAACGGCTCTTATGCAAGCTGGTATTAGCCGCGCAGATGTATATACACTTAATATTAAAAATAATAATGAAATGAATTATGCTGTTTTTCTCCAACACTATGGTGAGTGAAAACCATAATCTTGTCAGTATCAAACATGTGAGTACAGATGCTAGCGATGTAGGTAATTTTGTTGTTTCTATCAATAGTGGTAAGGCTACAGAATTAGGCCAATACCAGGTGGTGACACCACTAACTAAACATAATAAGGTATATGTAGGTGTATTGAAATATACAAGTAAAGATAATAATAATTTTTATAATGAGATTCTTCATGTTGCTGTTACTGAAACTAAAAATACCGGATTAAATGCACGCTTTTATCGCTATTGATGAAGAAAGTGATGCCAAGGTATTCCCTCGTATTAGCTTATTTACTTAGCATCAAATAATAAATAATTATTGAAATAAATTATCGATTATCTTGACAATATTTCTCATCAAGAGTACTATGTGTATATAGGAATTAATCTCAATAACTTGAGAGATTTCTGTGTAGATATGCAACAGGCAGGTACGACTATGATGGATTCAATTGACAATATCATTGGATTTCATTGTGCACCGGCAATTCGAGGTATTAAGATCTCGAATTTGGTTTCTATTCCACGGGACATGAATGAACAAATCCAATTCGTTTTTGACTGAATATAATAAAGAGTTTAATGAAAAAGGTTTATTCTTCTTTGAATTATGTCGCTGTAAGGCGCGTAGACTATTATTGGTGTTCCGTGAGACACAATTACGAGACTATGTACGGCAACCTGCGGTAATGAAATTTTTTTGAAAGCTTACGGTTATCAAGATACGATGAGTATTATGGAAATGCTCGAGCATTTGCGATACCGTATGGAAGAAGCGTTGATTTCCCTCATGAAATCGGTGTGTTCCTTGGATATCCGCCAAAAGATGTGAAATCTTTCATTTCTCGTCGTGGCAATGGTTATTCCATGTGCGGCGAATGGAAGGTTTACCACGATGTAGTAGATGCACAACGCTCTTTCTTATGTTACAAAGCATGTCGTAAATTTTGTCAAACTCAATTGATGTTGGGAAAAAAACATTTAGTTCATTGGTCGCAAGAACGGCCTAGGAGGTACAAGATGATTGGTGTAATTTTTGGTCCGGTACAGGCAATACAGAAAAAAATGGCTTATGAAGTAGCTGAAGGTATCAAAGCTGCAGGTCAAGAAGTAGAAGTTAAATCCGTATCTGAAGTATCTGTTGATGATGCAGCAGCTTACGAAAAAAATTAGCTCTTGGTTGTGCTGACATGGGTGCAGAAGAATTAGAAGACGGCGAATTCGAACCATTCTACGCAGAATTAGAATCTAAATTAGGCGGCAAAAAAATTGGCTATCTTTGGCTCTTATGGTTGGGGTGGTACTTGGTTAGAAGACTGGGGCACTCGCATTAAAGACGCGGGTGGCGAACTCGTTGCTGATGGCTTGGCTATTTTTAGGTGAACCTGATGATGATGGCATTGCACAATGCCAAGAATTAGGTAAAACATTAGCTAACGCATAATCAATCCTAATATATATATGAGGCTGTAGTAATGACATATCATTGCTACAGCCTTTTTGTATATATTTATGGAAACGTGTACTACTTTGGTATATAATTAAATATTATCATTACAGAGGAGGCGCGTTATGAAGGATGAACGATTTATAGTTACCTATCGTATAGAAGCAAATAGTTATGAAGAGGCAAAATCTATTGCTTGGGGTGTACAGGTTGAACAGACCATAGAATTCCCTTATGAATTTGTAACAGACCCATATATTAAACATACGATTACAGGTCGATTAGAGTCTTTAGAAGCCATATCGCCGGATTCAACGTACGCTAATGTAGGAATACTGCCAAATGTGGCTATAGATGCATCTCGGTATTATATAGCACGCATTTCCTATAATGTAGAAACAACAGCTATGGAGGCAACGCAATTTTTAAATGTTGTCTTTGGCAATTCTTCGTTGCAACCACATATTTGGGTAGTAGATGTAGAGTTATGTCCATCATTATTAAATGTATTCAAAGGCCCACGGTTTGGACTTCATGGGATTCGCCGATTGGTCGATACCCCAACACGCCCTATGATTCAAGCTGTTATTAAACCGATGGGCACATCGAATGAAGAATTGGCACGCATGTGTGGTGCATACACTCGTGGTGGTGTAGATGTCATTAAAGATGATCACGGTATTACTAACCAATCCTTTTCTCAATTTAAAGATCGGGTCAAACGTTGTGCTGCTGTGGTGCGTGAGATGAATGAAGCTCATGGGAAACATGCGTTATATGCGGCCAATGTTTCTGGTGATGGTACGGATGTGCTAGAACGGGCCTATTTCGCTAAGGAGGCAGGTGCTACGGCACTTATGGTGGCCACTGGTCTTGTAGGTGTAGGTTGGCTACATAGATTGGCAACAGATGAAAAATTAGGATTACCAATTATCAATCATCCTGCGTACTCAGGTGGCTTTGTGAGCCCTGGTGTGTCAGGTGTGGCTGATTATTTGCAATTAGGTTTATTCCCTCGCTTGTTTGGGGCTGATATGCCTATTTTTGTATCCTATGGTGGTCGTTTTACCTTTACTCAAGAACAATGTCAACGCATTTGTTCGTACATTAAGCAGCCTATAGGTCTTATGAAAGCGGCATGCTCCGCGCCCGGTGGTGGTGTGACGGATGCGCGCCTTCCAGAACTAGTTAGTTTATATGGTAATGACACGATGTTTCTCATAGGCGGAGACATGTTCCGCCGTGGTTCGGGATCTTGAAGCCTAATATGGCGTATTTTTGTTAGCCGATTAGAAGAATTATGTGAATTGAAAAAAATTATAACGGTGAAAAACATAGCTTTCGCCAATAGTAGATAGTTAATGATATGGAGTGTTTTTGATGAGCGAATCCTCACCATTGAGGTTCATGTTATTGCTAGTGGTAGCAAGGGCAATTGTACAGTTATAAAAAAAGGAAATTCTGTTATATTGCACGATGTGGGTATTAGTTGCCGCCGCATTGTAAATGGACTGAAAGAATTACATATAGATATGAGCCAAGTGGAGGGAATCTTTATCAGTCATGAACACAGTGACCATATTGCAGGTTTGCAGCAATTATTAAAAACGCTTTGATCTTCCTGTATATACAAAGAAAGGGACTTGGCGTGAGATTCAAAAATAAATTGATTGTACCGAAACATCAACTGGTGGAACTGACTAAAGGAAGCTTGTCGTTAGGCAATTTGACTGTCGAACCATTCAGCGTGAGTCATGATGCTGCTGATCCTATCGGAATTAATGTATTTGCAGGTAAAGATAAAGCAACTGTTGTTACTGATACGGGTGTAATTACAGATACTATATTACGTTGCTTAGATGACACTACATTGCTTGTGTTAGAGGCGAACTATGACCCTCATATGCTTCGCTTTGGTCCATATCAACCATTTTTAAAGCAACGCGTTACCAGTGATGAAGGTCATTTGAGTAATGAAATGGCTGCTCAAGCGTTACTCATGATGGAACGACCTAATTTTATGCAGGTTATCTTGGCGCATCGATCTGAAAATAATAATAATCCTGTTCTGGTAACACAAACGATTGGTCAAATGCTTGTAGATGGAGGCGTTAGAATTGGCCCTGAAATGAAATTACAACATGGGCAGCCAAATGAAATTGTATCGATGCAATCGGTTCAGAAAATATAGAGGTATATAATGAAATTTCATGTAGTCTGTATTGGTAAATTGAAGGAAGCTTACCTTCGCGATGGTGTGGCCGAGTTTGTCAAACGCATGCGTTCTTATGGAGGCATTGCGATTACCGAATTGAATGAAAGTAAAATCGGGGATAAGCCAAGTGATGCGGACCGTAAACAGGTTGTTATAGAAGAAGGGCAGAGACTATTAAAAGCGGTTCCTAAGTCCGCTTATACAGTGCTTTTAGATGTATATGGCAAGACCATGTCCTCCGAGAAATTGGCTGCTATGGTGTCCCAACTAGAAGTGGATGGCATCAGCGATATGGCCTTTATTATTGGTGGCGCCTTTGGTGTTAGTGATGAACTTCGTCAAGCCGTTAAATATAAGCTATCCTTTAGCCCTATGACCTTTACACATCAAATGGTGCGCCTCTTGTTGGTGGAACAAATATATCGTAGTGCTAAAATTAATAGAAACGAACCATACCATTGGTAATACAACTAATAATTATTAGTTATATTCAAAAATGAAAAAGGGAGTTTTCATATTCGAAGTCGAATAGTATAATAAAGAGTAACGTTATATGAAGGAGGAATTCTCTATGAAAATCCAAGAAGTAATGAATAAATATCCTGTTACTGTTGCCAAAGATGCACCTATTTCTGATGTAGCAGATTTGTTGGTGAAATACAATTTGACAGCTGTGTCTGTTGTCGATGAAGACAATAAGTTATTAGGTATTATTTCTGAAGGCGACTTATTGTATAAAAAGGTTCGTCCTCATG
>BNJV01001376.1_pt1 | contig 89868 bp, 99 predicted proteins | sample 8540591 | NCBI WGS metagenome assembly BNJV01 (sample SAMD00202457, study PRJDB9452) | human saliva metagenome | host: Homo sapiens
TAGGCACCGCAATATGAGGATACTTCCTCTCTGTTACAAAAAGTGAGCATTCCCTTCATCCGAGAGAACTGTCGCATTTCCTGCGTGCCATTTTGCGATATTCCGATGGAAACAGCCCTGTATTGGTTTTGAAATTTGCCGCAAATCTTCCGGCATTGGAATACCCGACAGCCGAAGCAACCTGCTCGATTGCAAGGTCTGTAGAGACCAGAAGCATTTCCGCGTGACGCATACGTCGCTGTTGGATGTATTCGGAAATCGTACAGTGATAGGTTTGCTTAAAAGAGGTCTTCAACTTTGTGGTGCCCATACAGGCGATTCGTGCAAGCGTATCCAGCGGAAGTTCCGAATTAAAGTGGTCATTGATATAGGAGGCGACATTGTTCAAGGCATCCATGTCCTGCTTAGATATTCTTGCAAAGCTATCATTTTTGCTGTTCTTTCCACGTTCATAAACAAGAGAGACAGCCTCCGCAACCTTGGCCTCATAAAACAACTTTGCCGGTATGCCCTCTCCTCTATACTCCCAAACCTGACGCAAAGCTGTGACATTTCCGGGAAGTCGAGTGTTTGCCCAACGCGACTGAATGCCTCCTGCGGAGGAATGTAGTCATCCGGGTAGCTTTCCCGCAGATATTTTTCATAATATGCGGGAAATACTTCAATTCCCACGGAACGAATCGGAATATTCTTGTGCATCATAGATTGATATACCTCATGTCCTCCGTGAAAAGTTTTGACACACCCTGCGGTTAAGCGGCGGTAAGGGGTCAACTCCTCCCCGGACACAGAGTCATAGTAGGTAATGCTTAAACACTCCGGCGTAGTCAGGGATATCAAATGATCCTCGAAAAAATAGAAATCGTGGATTTTAATATCAAACAAATCTTTTTCTCCGTAGACCCAGTAATATCCGCAGGCTACCCCCTTTGGAGCGAGGTACACTTTTCCTGCAGGGCTGAAGTTGTGTGTTGACTTACTCTCAACAAAACCGCTGCTGGTAAGCCATTCTCTGTAAAATTCGTCGACTTCCATACGCAATCCCCTCGAATCATACATATCGGACGCGATTTCATACGCATCAGACAAACCGTTCTCAACCGTATTGTTTTGCTTTTCCTGATTTTCTATACTGTTTTTGTAATTAGTCAAATCTAATACTATACTACCACCGCGTCTCTTGCACTGCAATGTGTACACTGAAAAGGAGGGCATTTGTTATGACAAGCGAAACAAACCGCAGGAAACAGAAACTTACAGTCAAAGATCTCATTACAGTCGGTGTCTTTTCCGCCATTATATTGATATGTATTTCCTTGAGCGGGGGGCCCTTTGCAATGTTCCCAGCCCTGACCTTTTATTTTCCGGTAGGCGCGGCACTTCTCGCCGGACCTGTATATCTTTTACTGGTTGCAAAAGTGCCAAAACCCGGACCGATTTTTATTGCGGGGCTGATGATGGCAATCTTCTGCTATGTGACCGGCATGCATATCGGCATGAGCATCGGCTATCTGGCCGGAAGCGCATTGGCCGATCTTGTAGCAAGGACCGGACGCTATCGAAATATAAAAATCAACATTCTCTCCTATATTCTTTTTTGCCTCGGCGGAACCGGGTCCTATCTTGCATATTTCATCAATCCGCAAGCCTGGTTAAGCAGGATGTCGGAAAAGGGCACACCGCAGGAATACCTGGATACAATGGCGGCAACCGTCAACCAGCGGATTTTGATAACCATGTTGGCAGGCACTGTTTTAGTCGCCCTTTTCAGCGGTTTTGTCGGCAGTCAACTGTTAAAGAAGCAATTTGAAAAAGCGGGGATCACGGCATGATACAAAGTGCGAACACAGAAAGCCGTCCCGGGCTGTCGTTTGATCCCCGCACAAAAATCATTCTGCTGATTCTATGCGTGATTTCAGCGATGATTGCGCCCTCTCTTTCCTATGAGAACTTACTCGTTTTTGCGATTACCATATTCGGGTGCGCAAGCGGGAAAGTCCGAAAGTCACTTGTCCCGGCGGCATTTTACGGCGTCTTTTACCTGCTGACAACACGGATTATGTCGCTTGAAAAAGGAACGCTTTACACGGTGTTCACATCCTGGCTCGGCTTGTTTTATACGGTCTTCCCTTGTGCTTTTCTGGCAAACATTATCATTTCCACGACGAAGGTCAATGAATTCCTGACCGCGATGAACAAGGCACATATTCCCAAGCAACTGGTTATTCCGTTGGCGGTCATGCTTCGGTACATTCCCACAGTTTGTGAGGACTGGGGGTATATCAAGGACGCCATGCGGCTCAGAGATGTAACCCCCTCCTTGTTCGGCTTTCTGAAAAATCCGGTCATGACGGTGGAATGTCTCTATGTCCCTTTGCTGATGGCAGCTTCCAATGCGGCAGATGAACTCTCTGCCGCCGCAGTTACTCGCGGAATAGAGAACCCAACGCCACGCACCTGCCTTCTTGAGATTCGCTTCCGAGGAAGGGACCGTATTGCCACAGTTCTTGCAACTTGCATTTTTGTGTTGGGTCTTATTTGGGAAAGGATTGTGTCACCATGATTACGTTTCAGCATGTATCTTTTTCATATGACTCACACAGAGCGCAGGCGAATATACATAGAACAGAGAGTTTGCATGACATCAATTTGACAGTGAATGACGGTGAATGCGTCCTTCTCTGCGGGAAAAGCGGCTGCGGAAAAACCACCTTGACGCGCCTTGTAAACGGGCTTATCCCAAATATCTATCCCGGGAAGCTGACCGGGAATGTTCTGCTTGACGGACAGAACCTTTCGGAACTTCCGATGTACGAAATCGCATCTCTTGTCGGTTCGGTGTTTCAGAACCCAAAGACACAGTTCTTCAACGTGGATACAGACAGCGAGATTGCATTTGGCGTGGAAACCAGGCCTTGCCCAGGGAACAGATTGCGCAAAAAGTGGCTGCCGCCGCAAAGATTCTGGAGATTGAAACTCTGCGCGGAAGGAATATTTTCTCTCTTTCGGGCGGAGAAAAGCAGAAGGTTGCTTTTGCCTCTGTATATGCCATGAATCCCATGGTTTATCTTTTGGATGAACCATCCTCCAATCTGGATATGGAGACAGTTGATGCTTTAAGAACTCATCTCAAAGAGCTTAAGTCTCAGGGAAAAACCATTCTGATTGTCGAACACCGCCTCTATTACCTGATGGATATCGTTGACCGCATCCTTGTATTGGATGAAGGGCAGATAACAAAAAGTTACTCTGCCAAAGAATTCCTGTTCCTAACAGACAAAGAACGCCGAATGATGGGGCTCCGAACCACCGACCTGCGAAAAGAGCTTCCCGAGCTAATTGCGAAGAAAGAACAGGAAAACAGTCTGGAGCTCAAAAATGTTTCCCTGTTCTATGGGAAAGAAACTGTGATGAGAAATATCAGCGCAAAATTTTCACGGGGCGAGGTAATTGCACTTGTCGGGAAAAACGGAACCGGTAAAACAACCTTTTTGCGAGCCCTCTGCGGATTGCATCAAGAAATCAAAGGAGATTTTTTCCGGGATGGCAGAATCATCTCAACAAAAAAACGGCAGGGAATCTCCTATATGGTCATGCAGGATGTGAATTTTCAACTTTTTGCAGAGAGCGTGGAAGCAGAATGCTCCTTCGGCATTCGTAACCCGAATACCGCTCTGATTGCAGAAACGATGGCCGCGCTGGATCTGACCCCCTTCGCCGCACAACATCCCGGTACGCTTTCCGGCGGACAAAAGCAAAGGCTGGCCGTCGCTGTGGGACAGATCTGTAAAAAAGAGCTGATTGTCTTTGATGAACCTACCAGCGGATTGGATTATGAGAGCATGACAAGCGTCGCCAAAATAATCCGCAACCTCTCCGAACAGGGGAAAATCATATTTGTTGTGACACACGATTATGAATTTCTTTGCAGGACATGTAGCCGCATACTTGTTTTTTCCGATGGTGACATCAGCGACGATTTAAAATTCCGTGCGGATAACAAGGCACAGATTAAGCAATTGTTCTTTTCTGCCGTGGGGATAAATAAGGGAGGTGATCTGTTTGAATAAGGGACGAGAAAAACCGGTCAAATTACTTCTTACATGGGCCGGCAGCGACAAATGGTACTTATTTGCCTCTGTCTTGTGTGCATTTTTGAGCGGACTGCTTCTAATCGGACCGTATGTCGGCATTTATCGCTTGATGGACAGAGTCCTACTGGGAACGCTGACAAAGAAAGAATTGACGGACATCATCGTTCCGGTAACCGTCACAACCATTCTTCGCATGATTCTGCTTGGTCTGTCCGGCGTGCTCTCGCACAAAGGTGCTTATAACACCCTGTTTCGGGTGCGCTGCATGATCATAGAACACCTGGCGAAGGTTCCGCTCGGATATGTCAACGAGCGGAGCACCGGTGAAATCAAAACCGTCTTGAATGAGAACATCGAGAAGTTAGAGTTATGTCTTGCACATAACATTCCGGAGCTTGTTAGCTATCTCACCGGTCCTGTCGTTATTTTTGCTTATCTCATGACGGTGAATGTTCCGCTGGCACTCATTTCTCTGCTTCCTCTCCTTTTGGATATTCCGGTGATGATGGCAGTTTTTCAAAAAATGTCTGATATGTTGCCTGAGGCCAACGAATCTCTTGCCGACTTCAATTCCGTCATGGTCGAATATGTCCGCGGAATGCGTCTGATTAAGGCATATCGGATGGGTAGCAAATCATTTCAAAAATTCAGAGAAGCCATTCTCGACGGAAACAGAGCGTGGAACAGAATCTCGAAAAAGACTGCTCCCTTGTATGCTGTCTTTATTCTGATACTGGAGTCCGGACTTTGCTGATCGTCCCCCTGGGCGGAAGACTTTTCCTGCGGGGAACGATCACATCCGGCGTATTTCTCCTGTTTACCTATATCGGCTCCTTGTATTTGACGGAATTGCTTCCGCTTCAACAGCTTTCCGGAAATTTCGCGCAAGCGTTCAGCGGCATTACAAAAGTAAAAGAAATAGTGGAACTTCCGGTTTTTGAAGGCGGGGATGCTTTTCCCGAACGCTGTGATATCACACTAAAAGGCGTGCGCTTTTCCTATGACGGAAAAACAAATGTGCTTGAAAGTTGCAACCTGTGCATCCGCGAAGGCGAAAAAGTCGCCGTTATAGGCGCCTCCGGCACGGGTAAAAGCACGATTGCCGCACTGATTTCCCGTTTCTACGACCCGGATGGCGGAGAGGTTCTGATCGGAGGAAAAAATGTCAAAAGTATCCGATACGAAACACTCCTCGCGCATATATCTCTCGTCTTTCAGAAGACTTTCCTGACGCGAGACTCTGTCTTGGACAATATTCGCATGGGGATGAACGCTTCTTTGGAGCAGGTTCGAGAAGCTGCAAGTGCAGCACAAATTGACGATTTCATCATGTCCCTCCCCGACGGATATGACACAAAAGTCGGAAGTTACGGTTCCCGCTTTTCGGGCGGTGAAAAGCAGAGAATTGCCATTGCACGGGCAATTTTAAAAAATGCGCCGATTCTTATTTTGGATGAAGCGACGAGTGCCGCCGACCCGGAAAATCAGATGGAGATTGACAAAGCAATCCGGAACCTCTCCAATGGGAAAACCGTCCTCATCATTGCTCATCGGCTCAGTGTTGTCGGCATGTGTGACAAGGTTGCGGTGGTGGAGAATCATACGATTTCCGATATCGGCACACATGATGAACTGCTTTCGCGCAACAGCTATTACCGAAGAAGTTGGGAAAGCTATGAATCGGCAAGGTCTATCACCTATGGAAAAGGAGGGCTTGTTGGATGACAGATAAAAATCTTTTCCGTAAGAATGCCCGGTTTTACCGTGGTCTGATATTGACCGTTTTGGAGGGACTTCTTTCCGGAAGTAACTATATTGTCATTTACGCAGTGCTCACAATGTTGTACGACGGTACTGCTTCTATGCGGCGCATCTTCAGTCTATCCGGCCTCGTCGGTGCTATCTTTGTGATACGACTTGTCATTTACAGCATTGGTTATACGCAGAGCCAAATCGGTGGCGCTGAGGTGTCTAAAAACATTCGTCTCGGCCTTGGCGATAAGCTTAGAAAGCTTCCGTTATCCGGCTTTACGGAAAAGCGCGAAGGGCAATACATCAATATTATGACGGCAGATGTCAATAGTTATGAGCAGATTCTTACGCATAAACTTGCCTCTCTTGTAAAAAACGGGATTCTGTCAGCAATCGTGCTCTCCTTTATCGGTGTTCTGTATTTCCCGGCTGCGGTCATCCTACTGTTTTCTCTTCTTCTGTTGCTCCCCGAAATGTGGCTGTCATTTCGAATTGTGGGAAAGTACGGTAAGGAAAAGAATGCTGTTACGGCCGACGCTGTAGGACAAATCGTTGAGTACATCGACGGAATTCAGACCTTCCGGGCATACGGAATGGGAGGCACGAAAAACAGAAACACAACCGCTGCCCTGCGGAAATTCAGCACAGTCAGTTATCAATATGAGGCACACGGGATTCCGGTTAATTTTGCTTTTAACATTGTAAATTGGCTTACCGTTCCGCTGATTATGTGGATTGGATTCATCCCATGGCAATCCGGAGCCATCCACGCAATCAATTTCCTGTTTCTGTGCATGATGCCGATGGTTTAGCAAAGCTGACCGCTGCAATTTCGGTGGACATGTTCAGTTACAGGAATCTCCTGATCTCAAAAACAAACATTCAAAACCTGTTGACAGAAAAGGAAATATCGAAAAGCAAAGATATCTTTTCGCCTAAAGAGCACGGCATCTTCTTTCATGATGTGTCGTTCTCTTATGTGGAGGGAGAACCTGTTCTTAAAAAAATGAGTTTCGCAATACCGGATCACAAGCTAACCGCAATCGTGGGTGACTCCGGATCAGGCAAATCAACAATCCTGAATCTGATTGCGAAATATTATAATCCGGAAAGCGGGGACATTGACATCGGCGGACAATCGATCCGCCATGTCAATGCGGAAGATGTACTGGATATCATCTCTATGGTCGATCAGGACACCTTTCTGTTTCATGAAACAGTACGGGAGAACATACGCCACGCAAAGCCTTCCGCTACGAATGAGGAAATAGAAACCGCCTGCAAAAAAGCGAACTGTGACACATTTATCCGAAAAATGAAAAAAGGGTATGATACCTCCATCGGTGAAAACGGCAATCTGCTATCCGGCGGTGAACGACAGCGACTTTCGATTGCTCGGGCCATATTGAAACAGCCCGATTCTGCTTCTGGATGAGGCAACCTCCTCTTTGGATATTGAGAATGAACTCGCTGTCAAACAGGCAATTTCAAATCTGCTGCAGGAAAACAAAACCGTTGTGATGATTGCTCATACCTTGTCCGTTATAAAAAATGCCGATCGAATCCTCGTCGTGGCAGACGGAAAAATAGCAGAGTCCGGGACCCATGAGCAACTGTTAAAGTTGGGAGGTAAATATACGGCCATGTGGAACGCCGAACAATCGCTTGCGGCATAAAGGACATTCGGCTAAATCCGGAAGTGACAAAAAAAGCTGCCGCAATACTGCGGCAGCTTTTTCTTTTTCAGTGGCATCCACTCCACCTTAACTCGCGTTTGTTTTCACACAATCCTGTTTCAAACAAATTATTCTTCAATCAGAATGGTCTTCTTCTCCGGCAAATTTGCCTCTGTCTTCTTCGGGATGCTGAGCTTCAGGACACCCTGTTCAAACTTGGCTTTCACATCCTCTTCTTTCACATGTGTGCCCACATAGAAGCTTCTCTGCATGGAACCCGAATAGCGTTCCTGCCGAATCAGCTTGCCATCCTGATCCTTCTTCTTTTCGTCCAGCCCCTTTGCGGCACTGACCGTGAGATAACCGTTGTTCAGCTCCACCGCGAGCTCTTCTTTCTTGAAGCCCGGCAGATCAATGTCCAGCTCATAGCTGTCCTCTTTCTCATGCACATCGGTCTTCATCAACATTCTCGCGCGGCGTCCGTACAACTTCCGCTCCGTCTGATCTGCCCCTTTCAATGCCGGGAAATCAAACCAATCATCAAATAAATTCTCACCAAACAGGCTCGGTACTAACATACTCTTTTCCTCCTTACATTTCCTCCGACCGTACGGCCGGATGTCATTCAGGGAAAGAGGGTTCACTCTTAATCGCTTACTCTCTGTTCCTCTTTACAGTGCCCATTATACCCTCTTTGTTAGCACTGTCAATAGATGAGTGCCAATAATTATGTGAACCTTTTGTGACCGCTTTTAAACCAGACTTTCGGCCGCGGCAACCGCCAGAACACCGCAAACCAGACTCGACAACACATAGAGCAAGGCTATGCTCTGATTTCCTTTTCCGAGCAAGGTCTCTGTCTCCAGCGCAAACGAAGAGAAGGTCGTAAAACCGCCGCAAATTCCCACCTTCAGAAACAAGGTGACACGCGGATTGAGACTTGCTCTTGCACTCAGCGCCGCGACCAGACCGATTACAAAGGCACCTACCACATTGATACAAAAGGTTTTTAGCGGGAACCCGTTCTGCGGATTCAGCGGCAAAAGACCGATCAGATAGCGGAGCACTGCGCCGATTGCTCCGCCCATAGCTACAATGATACCATTCAGCAAAAGAGACTTCCTTTCATCACGATGAAACAACTCATCATTTTCACCCAAGCGGCATTACATCGAATCACGCAAAGCAGTGGGGCGGCATCCCACCGGACACCGCCCCAAACATCAAGTCGGAACATTTACAGCTGATACAGCTTTGTATACTTCTCTTCGATGTAGTCGAGGAAGTAGTTCACATCAAAGTCCTCGCCCGTGACCAGCTTCATAAGTTCGGGCGCGTCATAGCGGCAGCCGTACTTGTGGATGTGCTCCTTTAACCAGCCCATAACCACATCGTACTGATTGTTCTCGAGCAGCTTGTCCACGTCCAGTTCCTTCCGCATGGTGTGCACGAACTGCGCCGCAAATGCCGTGCCGAGCGCATAGGTCGGGAAATAGCCGAAGCTGCCACCGGACCAGTGCACGTCCTGCAGGATGCCGACTTTCGCATTCGGCACATCGACACCGAGATACTCCTTGTACTTCGCATTCCAGGTCTTGTCGAGGCCCTCGGTCGAGATGGTACCGTTAAAGAGCCCCTTCTCGATCTCATAGCGAATCAGGACGTGCAGCGGATAGGTGAGCTCATCCGCCTCGGTGCGAATAAAGGAAGGCTTGGAAGCATTGACCGCTTTCAAGAACTCCTCAAGACTCACATCGCCGAGCTGTTTCGGGAACTGCGCCTTGAGCTTCGGGTAGTGGTAGCGCCAGAAAGCCTCGGTGCGCGCCAGATAGTTTTCGCAAAGACGGGACTGGGACTCGTGCATGCCGGAAGAAATGCCCTCCGAGAGTATCATGCCGTCGTACTTCGGATCCACATCGTGCTCATAGTACGCATGCCCCACCTCGTGCACGGTCGAGAAAATCGCCGAGACCACGCCGTTCGGAACATACTTGGTTGTGGTGCGGCAGTCGTTCTCGCAAGTCCATGAGGTAAAGGGATGCTCGGACTCGTTCTGGTAGCCCCAGGAGGGATCAAAGTGCAGGTAGGTAAAGAAGCTCATTCATAAACTTCTTCTGCTCTTCGACCGGGTACTCGAGGTGCAGGAAGTCCTCGCGGATCTGCTTTGCCGCCGTCACCTTGCGGATTAACGGGACCAGACGCTCTTTCAGCGCCGCAAAGAAGGCATCGTACTTCTCTTCCGTCATGCCGGGCTCAAAGTCATCCAGCATCTGATTGTAGACCGAGAGCTTGCTGTCGCGGTAGCCGTAGAGCTTCTTCTGACTCTCGATCACCTGCTTTAAATAGGGTTCAAAAATCGAATAGTCCGCCTTGGACTTTGCGAGAATCCAGGCATCAAAAGACTCGTTGCAGAGCTTCCGGTATGCCACATACTCTTCCTTCGGAATGCACATGGTGTCCATGACGCCCTTATAGTAGAGCTGCACGGCGCGCTTTGTCTCGGCATCTACCTCCGGGTCGTCCTTTAACTCCTTTAAGAGCGCAATGATCTCCGGGTCGGTCTCGAGACTGAAAAGCTCGCCCGCGAGATACGAGGATCGCTCATCGCGGTAGGCCGCACCGGCGCTCGGCGCGACCGTCTGCTTGTCAATATCGATGATATTGAGTGCCATACTGTAGGCAGAGCATTTAAAAATCCAATCGCGGTACTGTTTCAGTTTTTCCTGTGTCGTCATAGATGCTCCTTTCGAGGTAAATGTGAATCGTGTCGATGAAAATCCGAACCTTGGGTTCGAACTTGAAGCCTTAGCTTTTCCCCGCCTTCGCGAGCAACAAACTCTCCAGCATGACGCCGAGTAAAGACTGCGCCGAAACGGTAAAATCAGGCGCCGTAATTCTCTCGTTAAAATAGGCAACGCCGCGGTCATGGTCGAGGAAGCCGTTCCGAACCAGGTACTGTTCCGCCTCATCCAGCGTAAAGGCTGCCTCGCGTAAGTCCGTATCGGAAAAGCCGTTTGCGTAGTGCACGCTCTTCATGATGCGCTTTAACTTGGTCGCCGGGTAGCGTTCCGAGAGCGCCGTCCGCAGGCGGGATACCAGCGCCGAGAAGTCCTCTGTTTCCGGCGCGGGTGCATGAAGCGCGGTCTCGGGGAGGATATTTTCCTCGCAGAGGTGCCGCAACAGTCGAAGTGCCTGCGTCCGCAAGCGATTCGGCTCTCCCATCTGTGACTCGATATTCCGAATGAGAGAGATATCCGCGGGGAGCCAGGGCACTGTGTATAAGTCGGCTTTCGTGAGCCAGCGGCCGTCCTCGGCTTCGAGTAGCTTCGGCGCGCCGCCCGCAAGCTCGCACCAGAAGCAATCCATGGAGAGATGAAACGCCGGGTAATCGTACTCGACGGTCTCAATCAAATCGCCGAGTATGATATTCACATCGAGTTCTTCTCTGATTTCCCGCCGAAGCGCCTGCTCCGCACTCTCTCCGGGCTCTACCTTTCCGCCCGGGAATTCCCACTGTCCCTTGAATTCCCCGTATCCTCTGGCTGTCGCGAATATGCTCTGTTTCTCCCGCAGCGAATCACAGATGACAGCTGCGACTACTTTGACTGTTTTCATAACTTCAGTCTATCATGTTCTGCGCCAATAGCAAGACAGGGGAGGGCTCATCCGACATCATGCGCTAAAATACGAGCGGAAGGTAGCCTCATGATTCGTTTGAAATTCGGCATTCTTAGCATTTGCCGTAATACAACTAAATTAAGTGCGATAACTCCGGTAGTTGCCAAGGGAAATCCGAAAATAAACACAAAGCTATCTCATTATTTGCTTGTTATAGTTCTATAAATCTAGCATTTATACCTAATCTAAATATCCAAACTCATAAGGCTTTTCCGAAAGAGAAGATTCGCAGCACTCGGCAAGATACCCATCTTTCTCCTTTAGGCTCTCTATGTCCGGATATACGTTTAACACTCTGTCCCCCAGATTCCAAAAATCATGTGACCAAGACTGTGGGTTTTCCCATACGTGTGGATTTCCTTTCGCCCAATTCGGAAGCTCCTTGCGAACCTTGGTTGCCACTGCAAGCTGCCCTTTTGCAGTTTTATAAATCGTGTCAATCCTTATTCCACCGTCTACCGGACGTTCTACACGAGCAATCTCCATTCCATAGAACATTACCTTTCTTCTTACCCCTTTTTCATAGAGGTTTAACTCAATCTTGTCATATCCTTCGCTTTTGTTGCGTTGAACACTTAGAAAGTCCTGCAGTGCCTGTATCACAGCGGCAGAAACACTTCCGGCGTACTTGGCAGCATCATCAAATAGGTGTAGATCTGCTTCTGCAACATAAATATTTTTTGTAGCCATAACCATACCTCCTTATTTTTGTAACTTGTATCTGAAGTTTAGCATCAATATGACTATGAACATGATTATAATCATATGGAGGTATTTTGTCAAGATAGTCACCTCCTTATACTATTTAACAAATGAGTGCGAGGAAATGTGCAAACGAAATCATTCTTGCGCCATAGCAAAAAAAAGAGCCCTGCAAGCCGTAACCCACAGCTTGCAGAGCTCTTCTGCACACATAGCCCCTGTTAGGAACTTCTCACAGCAACTTTTCCGTCCACTCCTCTTCTTTGAACCCCGTCAGCGCGAAGTTTTCTCCCACCAGCAGCGGCCGCTTCACCAGCATGCCGTCGGTCGCGAGCAACGCAAACTGTTCGTCCTCGCTCATTTCTTTGAGCTTTCACCGAAAGCCCCATTTCACGGTAAGGAATGCCGCTGGTATTCCAAAAGCGCTTTAACGGAAGACCGCTCATCGCATGATACTTGCGGAGCTCCTCTTCACTCGGATGATTTTCTTTGATGTCAATCAACTCATACTTGATGCCCTTATCATCCAGCCACTTCAAGGCTTTCTTACAAGTGCTGCAGCGGCTGTAGCAATATACTTTCAACATTCTTATCTCCTCCGACTTAACAATTGCTGTTTCCCTTGTTTCTGCAACAAATCTTCAAGTGATTTTGATTTACCCAATTTTTCCCCGTTATAGTTTCTCAATCTGATTCACAATCCTCGTTAAGAACCGATCCAACAGCTTGTTTTCTTCTCTTCCCTCCGCAAACCAGACATTGGCCTGACCGAAACCGTAGGAGGCTCCCGTTTGTCTTCTCGGAACATACCAGATATTTTTGTACTTCTGTTCTTTGACCGGAAGTAATACGCAGTTTCTCTCGCGAGCAAGTATGCATTCAGTAGACCCATTCACTCATCGTTTTTACCCTGCCAGCGGAAACCCAATGATAATGAGCGATATACCGACGGCATCCCGAGTACCAGCCCTACAATATGGGAATAAGGATACGAAACGGGTGCAGTGCACAGAAAATAACCAAAACATCTGGGAATGAAACCCTCTGCCTTTCCAGCGCTTCGCAGCCTTCGATTTTTTTCTCGATGTGCAGCGCTTGCTCTGTTTCCGCTTCTGCTTGTCTTTGGTGGCTACAAAAACCCTGCACAAATCTCCACTTCTTCTCCATCTTTCCAGATTGATGCTGGCAAAGGGATCAAAAGTTATAACATTTCCGCTCCCTTCATGATTTTTCATCTACAAAGCTTCCACCCCCCTATGGCTCATCTCCTCCCCAGAATTCCCTTTGTAGTATTTCATGCTGGCTATATTGCAAAACAATATTCTCATCTGCTCTCTCCTTTGCAATCGCAGTTCGATGACTAGCCATCTGAACCTCACAAAGCCCTGCTTCGCCGAAGCGGACACATCCTTACGACCGTGCCCAGGATTTCCGACAAAGAATCCGCTGCAATGTCCGATTTCACTGCCCAATGTCCGGTTTTTCCGTTCCAATGTCCGGTTTTACTGCCCCAATGTCCGGTTTTCGCACCCCGGATTAAAGCAACTACTCAGCTATTCTATAAATCCGATCCCCGCGATTCCAAAGATACAGGATTGCGGATACCGGTGTTTTTTCCGCATCCCAGAGCCACCCACTATACGTGGTCGTATTGCCAAAATAGCCCTCGGTCACGATTTCAAATTCCGCATTCCCATATACATCCATAAACTCCCGCAGAGAGAGGGCTCTCCCGGTAAAGCGCCCCTCTCCCAGCGTTTTATTGAATATCAGCGCGCGGCACAAGTCCAAGTCACACCCCTCAAAGCGAAATTCGCCCGGGCATTCTGCTTCCTCGCCTTCGACGAATCGAAATATACGGTCGAGCTTAAAACTCAGGGTTTTATTATGGAATCGAATTCCCTTTACCCGGCTGTTCTGAAGGCTGAATTCGGTATTCCAAGTTCTATCTTGTATCAAATCCATTCGCTTCCTCAGTTATCGCCCTCTGTGCTTCTCTTTTCGCTTCTGCTGTTTTAACAGAAACAGGCGCTCCGCTTTTGCCTGCTTTTCTTCTCTGTTCTTTTTTCTGCCTTCCAGGCGCTTCTCTTCATGCTGCAGTTTTAGCGCCTGCTGCGACTTTGTCCCGATTCCGACCTGTTGCATTTGTCTCTTCGCGTCACGCTGTGCTGTCTTCGGGTTCTTCTTTGCTTCCCTTCGTTCCGTCGGCACAGAGCTGACTGAAGCGCAGCTCATAAAAAGTGTCTTTGTATGAAACCGGCGATTTCATAGTCCTTGGGTTCCGCCCCGAAGGTGATTTTTGCTGCCGATAACTGTCCGTCCGCAACCCGCTCAATTACGCCAACCCAAAACGGATCAGCAAAATAAACCGTCAACTTGATAACTTCTTTGTCCATGACAATCCCTCCTAAAATTCAATTCATGAACAAAGAACGGACAACCCGGAGGGCAGGTTACTTACCACGGCTACGCCGTGACGGCCGGGCTACCTACCGGCTCTGGCATACATTTCTGTACGCGTTGCGTTTTTATCTTTGTTTTTTCACCTTCGCGAAGCAAAAGGTATAATTACCATATATCTCAAACAAGTAAGAGCAGAGTACGGTTCAACCGTATGAAACAGCCGGTCATCTTCGATACCACCGCAGACTGCATCGTAATCAGAACTATCCTTCCCGCTTCTGCAAGCAAGTATGCATTTAACCGTGAAAACCGGACAGCAAACAAAGTATCCCGTTTGCCAAAATCAGCAGGTGAAGCACGATATGATAAAAGTCCGGTATCAGACGTTTATCACTCTTAGGAATGAGCCTTAGCGTACCTTGGGAGCATTCATTGTACCCTTTCAGTTTTTGTTCGGAAGCGCCGAAAATGGTGTAGTACCAATGGCAAAAAAACTGGATTATAAACCAGAACACTAAGATGGCGAACAAAATCCATTTGCCGATCGGCCGAAAAAATTGATAACCGATCAGTCCTATACTGTACAGACAGAGCATGAAAAACTCTGCGCTCTTGATTCCCATTCCTTCAACAAGAATGTGTTTTCCGAAGCGCCATGTGATTGTACATCCCAGAAACCATATCCAAAGAAGTAATTGCAGGAATAATGTCAATAGCATATTCATTAAGCCGACTCCTAGTAGGGATTTTTTACAGCCACCGCACTATTTTCGGAAATCAGTTCCTATCTCTCTCCAACCAGCGCCACTGCTTCCACACGAAACATGCGAACACTAAATATGTCCGGTAATTCTGTCTGTTTTATGATTTCGTCTCTCCGTAGTACCATATATATATTGAATATACAAGCATAGCAATGACACCTATTATAAGCACAATATTCAACTTAATGATAAACACAGATAAAAGAGTATTTGTCAATCCATGAAAAACACTACAAGCAAAGACACATTGCGTTTTTTTGTAAATTGTCGCCAGCCAAAAGCTGAGTATAATAGCTAATACTAAAAATAAGATTAACGATATGTTTTGTTGAGATGACCCATTTATAAACCAAAGCGGTATATGCCAAATCCCCCACACTGTACCTGTAATGATGGCGGATATCGGAAAATTCAATTTTCGTTCCAATAAAGGCTGCATAACTCCTCTCCAGCCTAATTCTTCTTCGCCACCATATATAAATGTTGCTCGTAGAAAAACCAAAGGTATCACAGGCATATTTAATACAGGATTTAGTTCTCTTGAAGATAATCCTATTGTCAGTATCTCAAAAGCAGAAAACAGGAACAGATAGTTCAATGATTTTTTTCTGTGCTCAAAAATAGATTTTACTATAGATTTAACCGTATTATCTTCTTCTAACACAAATAAAGCTGCTATTGCCGGTCCGAATCCTCCTATAATGTGCAGAATAGTACCTAGAGGATGGGAAAACGAAATAATATTGAGACTTGTTAATGCAGCAAGTCCACACCATGCTGTCCATGAAACAAGAAATGTAATTATAAGGAATTTGGCTAGCCTCTTAGTATTCAATTTAGTATATCCGCCCTCTCAACTTCTACGTCCGCAACCTACATCTCAGTCTTCGTACCTTGCACTCTTCTTCCCTGGGTTATACTTTTTCACACTCCGCTGTTCAGACCTTGATATCAACGCCACCGTCTCCACATGCATGGTCCTCGGAAAGTTGTCGACCGGGCGCACACGCGTTAGCTCATAGCTGTTGGCGCGGAGGTACTTAATATCCCGCGCGAGGGTCGAGGGGTTACAGCTCACATAGACAATGCGCTTCGGCGCAAGTTCTACCATAGTGCGAAGGGCAGTTTCATCGCAGCCCTTCCGCGGCGGGTCCACGGTAATCACATCGATGCGCTGCGCAGAGTGTTCCCGCTGCCACGCCGGGAGTACTTCCTCTGCGGCGCCGGTAAAGAATTCCGCGTTTGCAATGCTGTTACGCTTGGCATTTTCTTTTGCGTCCCGAATGGCGGCCGGCACAATTTCCACGCCGTAAACCTTCTTTGCCTGCCGCGCCAAAAAGAGGGAGATGGTCCCGATGCCGCAGTATAAATCCCAAACGGTCTCGTTTCCGCCGAGTGCTGCGAATTCCAGAGCCGCACCGTACATGGCCTCGGTCTGAACGGGATTCACCTGATAGAAGGAGTGCGGGGAGATAATGAAGCTGGAGCCAGAGCAAGAGCGCATCCAATATGGATAGCGATTACCTTTGAGCCAAGCTGCCAATTTATATAAAGCGGCAATATCCGCAATCACTTCGGTGCACTCTATGGCTGTCCATTCATCGGCAATACGCTTGGCAATTAGCTCATCGGGGCTGTTACCGTATTTTTGAGAAGGGCTGTATTAACAATCTGCCGTAATTTATGCTCAACTTCCTGAACTGCTAAATCCTTGAACATATACTCAAATTCCATTGTTGTTTTGCTCACCTCCCGATGTGCTTTTCAAAAACAGTTCCTTTATGTACAGCATATCACGATCGATATAATGGGACAAACAAATTTTTCATGTCCTCTGGCACCTTCAAGATTAGTAGCTTGCGGATGGCAAAAAGCCGATAACCGGCACTTGCTTCCCATTGATTTTGGTAAAGTAATACCACCAATCTCTGTTAAAAGCTAAGGAAGGAAAAGATGCCCATTCCGTAGAAAATGGGAGTACATAATCCTTTAACAAGGTTGCATTGCCCATGATCCCATAAGCAGTCAATCCACAACAGATAATTATGTTCGGATTGCACAGACAAATTTCTTCATATATCATATCGTGCTGTGTCTGTACCGCTTCCAGAAGCTCGTTTCCTGCGGTGCGGCTAACGCCGCCTTCTTTCTTCAAGTTCATAACGGCAATGCGTTGTAGCTGTGTCACTCGCTTTTGCTGTGGACATATCCCTGCGGATATTCTTCGCCGCCGTCCAACAGAGCTTTTTGACCATCTGCCGATGTTGTTCCAAGTTTTTCCAGCCGCTTCCATTCCTACGAAGATCACCACACAAATCACGCTCAGATTGGCAGTTCATATCACGGAGAACAAACAGAATGTGTGGCGTTTCGTAATGTTCGGGATCAACAATCCCGTCCCGGATAAACGCATTAAAATTATGCATGGCTTTCCATTTTGCAAATAGCTTATCAAAACTCACGAGCAATCCCTCCTCTCTCGTATAAACGATTGACATGGAAAAAAATAACTCCTGTTAAACAAAAAAAGATTTGGATATACTTACTCGCCATCAGAAATTATCGAACAGTGGAGACACGCCATCTTGAAGATACCAACCTTTTTTTGTGGTCATATGCAATCCATTCACCCGCTGCTTGCAAGGTGGAAATGTACCGTTGAATGGTTCGTGGTGATAGCTCCAATTCTTCAACAAGCTCCTGTGTTCGAATACTGGAGCGGGAACGAATGAGCTTCATCCCATTATCCCGAACGGAGTAGTGGATTGCATCGATGTAGAGGAAGGGCAGGATCTTATCCGTCACGTCCGATATGAATCCCTCAGAGGCCTCAAAACCATAGATATCCATGAGCGTGTCAGAGATCTGGCGGGTGGTCATCCCCTTGGCATACATGGAGATGATCTTCTGATCGATGTCAGAAATGTCTTTCTGCCGCTTCTTTAAGACTTTAGGCTCAAACGTGGACTTACGATCCTGAGGGACGTCGATTCGCATAGAACCGTAGCCGGAGTTGACAGTCTTTTCCTTGTAGCCGTTACGGTAGTCATCCATCTCGGCTTCCATCATCTCCTTGATGGTGCCACCGAGCAGGTCTTTGAGAGCATCATGGATATCCTCGGCAGTCTCAATGTCGTATTCCTGTAGGAGTTGCTGGATAATCTGGCGTTTGCCTTCGGTCATCACGACTTTGTGGACGGGTTTCTTTTCTCTTTTGCCATAGTAAAGACCTCCTGTGATTAGTGTATATCACAGGAGCCCCTGAAGGTATTCCTTATTCCGTTTTTTTACAGAAAAAAACTTTCATACTCTCTTTGTATGGCTGAAAGAGCGTGGGCTTAAAGGCGTTCGTCTCATCATTGGAGACAAGTGCCTTGGTATGCTAGATGCTGAATGGCGGGGATTTTTCGTTTCTGGTGGTGGAAAATCGGCGTTTTTTTGTGGTATTATGTCTGCTGTGAGAAGATAGATGCCAAAGCAAGTGAGGGTGATAGACTTTGAGCGAGGATAAAAGCATCGCTACAACAGCTGAGAGCACTGAGATTGCTATCATTGACGAGCGCAGCATCCAGGACAAAATCTACATTGTCCGGGGTGTGCAGGTTATGCTCGATTTTTGAGCTGGCGGAGATTTATGGGTATACGACAACTGCCTTTAACCAGCAGGTAAAGCGTAATGAGGAGAAATTTGACGATGATTTTTCGCTTTCAGTTGACCAGAGACGAAGTCACTCAATTATCGATATCACAAAATGTGACATCGATCCAGATGGCTGGGAGAAAAGGTGGCCGAGCTAAATTGCCGTGGGCATTTACTGAAAGTGGCCTGTACATGCTGATGACAGTGCTCAAAGGAGAGCTGGCAACAAAGCAGAGTAAAGCACTTATACGCATCTTTTCGCTCTATGAAAGATTACATCATTCAAAAATCAGCCTCTGCTGGGTCAACGAGAGCTTCTGCGTCTTTCCTTGCAAACGTCGGAAAATATACAGGCAATTGACAGGATACAGACTATGCTGATTGACCATGACGATAAGCTTTCCGAAATTCTCAGTCAGATGAGTGAAATGCTAAAACGATCGGAAATCTCTCCCTTCCTTCTGGACTTCAGTAAGCCGGTTGACCAGAAGGAGTATCTTCTGCTGAACGGTCAGCCCGCAAAGGCAGATGAGACATACATCGACATCTACAGCCGCGCAAAGAAGATGGTGTACATTGTGGATGACTATATCAGCATCAAAACGTTGCGGCTCCTGCAAGATATTCAGCCAGGAGTTGCTGTTACCGTGTTTAGCGATAACTGCTACAATAAGCTGCATGCAAGCGATTACAGGGATTTCAGACAGAGTTTCCCGGCATAACGATTACATTCCAGACTTCGGCAGGGCATGATGCACGACCGCTTCATTGTGTTGGATTACGGGGAGACGAATGAGCAAATGTTCCTCTGCGGCGCGTCCTCCAAGGATGCCGGAGTCCACAGGGCTACAGCTATCGTGGAACTGACCTCGGCTGAGATGCGTGCCGGTATACACGGGCTGATTGATAAGCTCAAAACTAATCAAGCATTAGTGCTGAAATAACAGAGTATGTATCCCGCTGTCCTTTCGGATGGCGGGATTTTCTTATTCCCGGAGGTGTGTGCAAAGTATTCACCTTACAAGACAACACCCACGAGGCGATCATTCCGAAGGAGCTCTTCATGCAGGTGCAAGCCGAGCTTGTGCGCAGGCGCATCGTTCACACGAGCTCTTCCGGGAAAAGCGCAGCTTCTCCTGCAATCATTGTTTTGCGCAGATTGTGATCTGCGGAGACTGCGGTGAGCTATACCGGCGTATCCACCGGAACAATCACGGCGCGAAGTCCATCGTCTGGCGCTGCATCAGCTGCTTGGAAACCGCCGCCTCCGGCAGATGAAAAAGCAGGCGCAGACCGACGGCCAAGACCGGAACGAGACCATGAACCGGGTCAAAGAGCTTCAGGACTTCATCAAGAAACAGAAGACGAAGATCACAGACTTTGACGAATCACAGGTCAAGACGCTCATCCAGCGGATCACCGTTTTTCCCGGCTACTTCGTGGTCGCGTTCAAATCGGGCGTCAGCGTGGATATCACGGAATAAGAAAAGCTCCTCACCACCGGGATTTCCGGAGATGGGGAGCTCCTTTAACCAAATCATTACAATTACTTGAGATATGAGATCAGCGCTCCGAGAATTATGCGTACGTCATATTTGATTGGTTTTACAGGCGCTACTTCTTTCTTGATTCCGAGCAGTTTATATACTGCCATACGGGACGCCCTGACTGAATACTCCTCAGTGAAGACCACATCCTCAGGAACCTCGCAGAACTGACCGGTGAATCCGAGATTGACAGAATTCTCGGGTACCACGTCCGGACGGTCTCCTGCTGCACGCGGCAAGAACTGTGAACCGATATACGGCATAATCACAGGAACCGCAGCGACTGCTTCGTCACGGCACTTCTGACGGGTCTCATCATCCATAGGCAGACTCATAAGAATCTCCTCAAGGATTTCTCGTCCAGTGCATTCAAATTCGGTTTTCCCGGTATATTTTCCGACATTCCCGCTGTAAAAGGCGCACATCCATGAGAATGAATACTCGTCGGTCTGGTTCTTGAAGAATGGAGGCAGCGGGTTTCTAAGTTCCATGTGCCACGGGGATTCAACGAACGTGGACGACAGTCCTTCACCGGTCTTGTTATGGGTATACTTTTTCCAGCCAGTCCATCATCGTATGGCCTTTGAATGTGCAGTTGAATGACATCCATGCCGACTGATCAGTATGTGTAAAGAACTTATCGGGATTGCCGAGTCCTTCCTTCTTCCCACTGATATTCTTCCAGAGCACTCCGCTCATCGGGTAGCTGGTATCCATTACAGCAGGAGTATCCAGTGAACCGAAGGTCGCATTGTCTGTCATGCAGCCAAGAGTGGCGACGACCATATCACCATCGTGAAGCCGGATATAGCCCTCTTTACCATCAGTGAGCGTATGCAGGCCGGTCACGACGATCTTGTCGCCTTCGGCGAAATCCATATCTGTCACAGCTGTGTTATAGATGAATTCTACACCGGCATCCTCAAGGACGGCCATGAGCGGAAGGATGATGCTCTCATACTGGTTATGTTCTGTAAGCGTAATTCCCTTCGCTGTCGTGAGCCGGAGGATCAGATGGAAGAAGCGGAGGGTGTAACGTCTGAATTCGGCCACGCTGCTCCAGTACTGGAATGCGAAGGACGCCTCATAGCAGTACCAGAAGACGGTATGAAAGAAGTGGCTGTCAGACTCGCCGAACCAGTCCGTGATCGTCACGTCGTCCAGCTCGCTCTCGTCTGCCTTCCAGAGGTTAACAAGCTGCATCAGCTCCTGTTTGTTCAGGCCGTAACTGGAAACGTCCATGATTTCGCCGGTCTCATCAAGAAATCGTGCCTTAGCGCAGCAGGGTTTTTGTATTTGAGAACTGAAGCATATCGTCTTCCACGGAATTTCCTTCATGCTCAAGGGAAGGAATGCTACTTAAGATGTCCTGAAAGTTTTCATACGTCTGGCGGTTGATCATACGCTCGCCGCGCATCACCCAGCCGTGTTCCGGATTGCCTGCCGCGTCATTGGAGCCGCCGGTCTTTAACAGAGCTTCGATGATGTGGATGTTCTTTCCTTCGAATCCACAGTCACGCAGAAGAAAAGCCGCTCCGGTCAACGTTCCTATGCCGCCGCCTACAAAATAGAACTGCTTGTTGTCTTTCCTTTTCTGATTTCCTAACATGATCTTGTTCCTCGCCTTCTTTATTTTCTTTTCCCGCTGATCGTAAGAGCGCCTTTTTTAGCAACGGCCTTAGCTGTAACCTCATCGCCAGTCACATCGCCTTCGCAGGTATAGACCATCTTGCCGACCGGCGACATCAGTTCGCCGCCAAAGCTGAAGTGGTCTCCTGTAACCGTCCCGTCCGTGAAGGGATTATCCTTGCCCTTGATTACGAATGCTCCGGAAAGTTTTTCTCCGTCTTCGTTCATGATCATCTGTCCCTTCTTGACTCCCATCGGTGTCTTCATCATGATCTCGTATGTTCCGCTTACCATATCTGATTACCTCCTGATTTTTTTTGATTTGTTTTCTTCGATGGTGTCATTATATCCAGCGCTCTTTTCTGATTCATCACGCAAAAAAGGCCCGGATGTTCGATATGAAACACCCAGGCCATACTTGTCTTATATGTTGTATACTCTCAGCTTTTCCGGGAAGCTGCACTCCTCTTTAAGGCGTCTTCTATTCCTCCGCTTACTGTCCGCTCAATCATATCTACCATTGCCTGCGGATTTTTCTTCATTCCTCCGACCAGCCACGCAGCCAGTGCCGAGACATAAGCCCTAACGTAAAAATCCATAATAAATGCCTTGTCCTCCGAAGCAACTTCCACATTGGAGAAACCGGTATTGACGAAGCGTTCCATAAGTACATAGCAATTCTTATAAAACATTTTCTCAAGAGATCCCCGACCGATGCTGTGGAACGCACAAAGGCACATCTTGCTATTGTCCCTGACATACTCCATAAGCATCGTGATCCCCTGATCCCATGTATAAAGCTCGTCACACTTCTCAAGAAGGCCGATCAGTTCAGTATTCAGCATCCATTCGAGCAGCTCATATATATCAGAAAAATAATAATAGAATGTAGACCGAACAATATTGCAGTCTTTCAGCAGATCAGAGACCCGGATCTTTGAAAACTCCGTGGTTTTCCATGCGTTTTTTTCAAAGCCACCGCCAGACTGTTCCTCGTCTGGGTAGACATCTCTTCATTCTTCACAGTTCATCATCTCCAACAAAAATTATATTCCTGACATCTATATCGGCCACCCACCCGCCAAAAACATTCATATCGGCCACTACATCTAATCCGGTGCCTAACCAGGTTCTGTCTGCGGAAACATATCAGTCCTTCGATATGTTCTTAACTAAGAAGGTGAGCAGCCTGCCGCGTTTTCATGCCCGATTTACGAAACGCCCGTAAACAGCGGGCTTCCGGGCTTATTTTTCCCTCGACTCTTGACATCAATACTACGGTCTCAACATGGGACGAGGAAACAGTATTGATGTCAGGTTGCCCCTCGATAGTTCTCGGAAACAAATAGCAGTTTTTTTAATTCTTTCAAAAGACAACTGCTATTAGTCTTTTTAGGATACTTCCATATTGTAATTAATTCATCTGATAGCATTTCTGCTCTGGCTAATATTTCATCTTCGCCCCATTTGCTTACAGTCGTCAAATAACTGCTGATTTTTTTATTGGTGTGTGTCTATATCCTATGGCATTTCCTGCCTTGTCAGTACAATCAACTTTATCCGAGAACCTCTTGTTCTGATACTCAGAATTATACCCAGTTAATGTAAGATTGCCAATTGTATGGACATAGGTTTCATGAATTCGATTCGCATCTGCTCCAAGGTCAGATTTCCAATCATCAGACAGTGTTTGCGGCATAATATGTTCAATTGTATACTCCGAAGTAGGAACATACTCTTTTCTTCTATTATTCTCAAGTTTATCCAGAATTGTTTTAGTCCTGGAAGAACTTAATGAATAAATTTTTAGGGTTTTGAGCGTGTCCTTAATTTCAGTATCACTTGGCATTCTCTGTGCCCAAGTCAACGAAAAGAGATTTGCTTTAAATGATTTTAACTGATTGGTAGCATTAAGGCTCTTCAGCATAGAAATACAGACCGGTCCAGCAGTATTAGTTGGCAACGCACATATAGCTCTACGCATCCAATACGATTCCATAATTGTAAGAATTTCAACTACATCGTCATCAGCGATGAGACCATCATTTCTGTCCGAGAGAAGTTTTAAGATTGCTGGAGTAATCTTAAACTGTCCTGTCTTCCGGACCTTAAATAAGGCTCTTTGTATACGTGTGCCTTTATCAGAAGCGGTATTCCATTCTGTATAGTACTTAGAATACTGATGGATTTGTTTTACAATTCCTTCTGTTCCAGCAGCTTTGTTCTCATAGTAGTAATTTTTGAATACATCATAATAATCTCCAACTAACTGCCGCTGCAAAACAGACGTCATATAATAATTGAAGAAACTTTCAAATTGAGAAGACTCACCAGATTCCATTCCGAGAGCTTTCTCCATAGGATGCCAATATTCCAGATACAGTTTTGTCTGCTTTGACGGCTCGACTGTCATCAAGAGAAAATTGCGAATTTTGTCAGCAGTAGAAAGCGGCAATCCTGTACTATTCACCGTCTCAAATACTAACTGTGCATTATCTTCGGGAACAAGACAGATGTCGACTAATCTCAGCTTTTTTATTCCATCATACACCAATTGAGGTTCAACATCACTGTCACAAAGAGCCTTGTAGATGATTCCATAATTCTCGAAAATCTTGCTCCTTTTAATATCATCCGGCTTAGTTCGATTTTTCAAGAAGCTTCATCCATGCATAGAAGTCTTCTTCATTTAACCTTACTTTGTAATATGTATCCCCAGTCTCGTCTTCATTCGTCAGATATCTGCGAGACAATTTTTTTCTAATGATGTGGTTGCTTTATTATAATCAACATCATCAACTATTTTCGCTCTTGTGTAGTCCCCAAGAGCAAGTAACATAATTGAGATTGTAGTAAGACGCTGCTGTCCGTCAATCACCAAATATTCCTTTACTGCGGAAGCATGCATCGCGTCCTGCTTTGCAAGATAGATGACAGAGCCAATAAAATGACAAGGCCTTTCATTATCTTTTGCCACCTTTAGAATGTCATCTATCAATTTTAAGCAATTATCCTTCTTCCAGCTATATTTTCGCTGATAAGTAGGAACATAGTATTGAGCCTCTGCCCCTAAAAACTTTGTCAATTCTGTATCTATCGCTTTCATAGTGCGCTCCTTTATTGCCCATTCCATCACATCATGCTCTTAAGGATTACAGATGCAATGTTATTTCCCTCACGCCAGTCACTTCCAGTCTTAGCAACCGTGGTTTTATATCGTCCATCGCCGTAATAGGTGAGTCGATAATGCTTACCTTCCTCAGTAATCTCAAAGCCCAATTCTAAAAGCTGCTGACGCATTGAAGCCGATAAGGTTTTGTAACCCTTAAACAAAATCTTCACGGTGTGTTCTCTTTCGTCTCGAATATTCTGATAATCGTTAGCATTAAGCACATCAGTCAGAACATCCCATCTTCTTGTCTTCTCACCAAGATTTTGAGTTTCTCAGCAATAGCGTCCAGAATCATCTCTCTGATTTCGCCTTGATAAAATTCTTCCTCTTCGCCCAAATACAGTATCGGCATATTATCTGCACTACTCATTTTAGAACGCAACCCTTGGTTCTCGTAAGTAAGGATTTCATTTGCATGGGTCAATTCTTCAACCTGTTTTTTCAGCTTTTGAATGTCCTCGTCTACAGATTCAATCAGTTCATCTGCTTCTGCTGCCACGCGGTTTTTCTCAGATTCAGCCGCCCGCAATTCTGCACCTCTCATACTCAATCGATCTCTAAGAAGTGCATTATTTACGCCTTGCCAAGTATACAGCTTATCCATCATTTGAGCGTTGCAGTACTGAATTACACTACGAATAACCTTTTCAGACAGAACAGCATCAATTCCATCGTATGCACGATATAGATACTTCTTATGACCATATGCACTATTGGGGAAGTATACACCGATAGCGCCGTTGAATTCATTTTTGTTATCACACTGCCGACGGATTCTTCCGTTCAGCCACGTACCTTCTTCAACAAGTACATGGGCAACACCTTTCAACCTTCCAGATAATTTCCAAATATCAACCGGATCTTCACCGTAGTATGTTTTAGAGATATACACAACAGGCAGTCTATACCTTGAAGTGCCATTGATTACATCCGTCAACAAGTCGACATTATCAGCTTTAATGAAAATAGGCTTGCGTAGCATTGGTAAAATTCCATCATCCTTCAAATAGCCGTGTTCTATCAGTAGAGTGATAAAATGCGGTGTAGAAAAGGTTGGGTCAACGGCCAGTGCCTCTTCCAAATAACTACGATCGAGTTGAATAGACATTCTCATATCATTAAAATTCATAACGTAGTCGGTATCCCAGACCACACCATCTGCTTCGGTTTTTTCATAACGAACCGCGATGATGTTCTCATTTCGGTATTCCTCGATAGCAAGCCACAGTGTCTCGGTACCATATCGGACATTTCGTTCGCCATTCCATTCGATACCTTGAATTATATTTTCTTCATGAGGACTGCCCTGATTCCACTCCAGAACCAGCTGGATAAAGGAGTCCTTTGTCATTGTATCATTGATTTCAAGTAGCGTAGAAAATAACAGCATATGACATCTTGCCTCCGTATTTTACACAGAAAGAGACATGAGATTCTTTCTCAGAGCCTGTCCCTCAATAGGAACATAGCAGGAATCTACAATAAGTTCTCTTCCCAGAATATCTTCCAGTGCAATGGTCTGCCATGTTTCCAGCAGAACCGGGTTGTTTTTCAAAATTGTGTTAATATTCTCAAACATCAGCGGACTGCTCAGTTTATCGAGCATCGCACGACCATCGGTAATGTTTCCGACTGAATCAACGATATTTGCATGGGCAATCTTCCAGAGTTTTTCTCACTGAGGAGTCTGAGGATAAAGGCATCCACAAACTCTTTCTGTGTCTCTTCGCTTGTCATATTGACGCTGTAGTTTTCATACGCAGCATCAATTTCATCCAGGACAGAAGTAATCGTTTCCAGCGTTGCTACCGCCATAGAAGATTTCTGCGCTTCAGTATGGGTAGAAGCGTTATTCTTCTGAGGCATAGGCTTTGCTATCTTACGTTCAGCGATTTTCCGCTTACCGTAGTTCACGGCCGCATTCCATCCGCGTTCAGCCCAATAGAATGCTCCGTCAATAGCTCTGTCAACAATAATGGGCAGTGCCTGTTCAATGCCGTCTACAATCAGCTGCTGATACCAAGACAAATCTTCATATCGATCTTCAATATTTATTTTCAGCTTTCCATAGACTATGACGACATGTCTTTAATATAGTCATGGAATATCATTGTCTCTATTGCAGGAGTATCAGAGGCAAACGCTGCCTGCTCAATTCCATTTGTAATCAAAAGCCTCTCCCATAGCTTTGGATATTTCTCAAAATCAAATCGATTATCATCAAGGATAACATATTCATCTATTTCGGTATGTTCTTTCAGGTAATCAATAATTCCCTGTCCTCTGTTGTTCCAATGATCTTTTGTGGTTCCGGAAATCTCAAATTTATGTTCCCTCAACTTTCCTTTCAGATACTGAAGATCATCGCCTATCCTTTTATTTTTCCAATCTGATGTCAGTACAATGTCTGCACCGCCATACTTTTTGATGGCACCGGCAAGGATTGCTATTCTCTTGTCATCTACGCCTATATGACCGTCAGGAGATGCTACACACGTCTTTATTGTATTCAGCACACCATCTACATCCAAAAATACTGCAAAACTCATTTCATCGCGCCTCCTTCGTGAAGAATTAACCCCATGGCAACAATTTGATTTCACATATATTTCACATATATTATGGAGAAATCGAGCAACTCTACCGCTGGTTGAGTTTTTAAAACACGGCTCCCCGCCGCCGATGATGGCAGTGTGGGAGCCTTGGTCTGTTTTCTTTAGTTCTTTTTCTTCGGCGCAGGTAGCTCCAAATACATCGCTTCAAGCAGTTCTTTTAGGAACTCCTTATTGTCAACGTCATCAACGAGTAGCATTTCCTTTGCACCGTCATACGGCAGTTCCATGTCTGCATTCGGCATCATAGCCACAGCGGACTTCGTAGGCTTCACGAGAAATCGGTCATCATAAATGCCGCCGACAATCTTGCCGCGATAATAGATGATGAATTCGCCCATCATCGCCCGATAAGATACATCGTTCAGTTCAGACAACTGCTCTAATATGAAATCCAAGTATTCTTTGCTTGATGCCATATAACAATTCCTCCAATATCTATATCGGACACTCAACTCCCCAACATCTAACTCGGCAACTCAACTCTTTGACATCTAATCCGGCAACTCAGCATTCACACCTTTAACCGGAGTTATCCTTGGAACAGCCAAAACCCGAAAAGCGCCTGAAATCAAAGACTTTTGAGCCTCTTATGTGTCTTTCCTTGACATCAATACTACGGTCTCGACATGGCACGATTGCTTCAACTTGATGTCGAGTGTGTAGCCAAATTCGCGTTCGTTCACGGAAATTTATCAAAGCGTGTTTTTTTGTAAAACACACCGATTTTTACCCTTGTGCGTTCTCGGAAACAGGTCAAAGACCTTGCTCCTACTTATTATACGCAAACACACAGATTCGCCGACCGCTTCAAGACTTCGCTCTGAGGGAATATGCCCGAAAACCTGTTATTTCCCATCCACTCAACTCTACTGCTGCCAGAAGCGATACTTGCCTTTTCCGTGTCCGATCACCGGCTCAATGACTCCATGTTCCACCATTTCCTTCAGAAGATCAGAGGCTCTGGATGCTTTAAGATCAATCGCCTTCATTACATCTGACCGCCCAAAGATCGTCTGCCCCGGAAATGCCTCACGCAGCTTCAAAATATGGCTTGCCGTTTTCGGTTGAAAAACAGTTTCAATGTCCGGTTTTAAATCGTCAATATCCGGTTTTGCAGTTTCAATGTCCGGTTTTTCTGTTTCCTTAAAAGGTACCGCTGATATGCAATGTCCGGTTATGTAGCGGATGGTTCTCGTTCAAAAGGAGATTGCGAAGGAACACCTCAAGGAACTCCGTCGTTTCGTGAATGCCGTTTTTTTCAGGTCATTGTAATTTGCCCTGACCAGTGAATTCCGAAAATACCAAGCGTTCTCAGCAAAAAAATATCGTTTGTCACATCAAAAGCCCAACGTGCGCAAATACTTGATAAAGAATACCGCCGTCGTTCTGGTGTTGCCCTCACCGAAAAACATGGATCTGCCACAATCTGGAAACAAAAAAACGCAAGGTGGTGGATGATCTCATCCATCGAGAGATTCTTATAAGAGAACTTCTCTCTTCCGAGAAATCATAATCCAATGTCTCCCGCAGCTCCGTAGCACTGCCATAGAGTACAGTCGCGCCATTTAAGACCCATTCCTTCTTCGTGATGTTATAATCCCGAATACGTCCAGCGTGAGAATAGATGCCGGCAAACAGCTTTCTGTGAATGGAGATATATTCATTCGGCGTAAAGCTGAAGGCACGCTCGGAAAAGCAGCGCGGCAATCCGGGCAGAAACCTTGTCGGCCTCCTCGGTGCGGTCTGACGCATCACGGGTAGGATTTTCCTCGTAGTAGGTCTGCAAAAGCGCATTTGCCTCTTCAAAGGAAATCTCGCCCTCGATATTCCGGACGGCAGTATGCACCAGATATTCTGATGTCTTCAACCCGTCAACCGCCTGCAGGCCAATGGCCGTATGCCATGCATAGCCCTTGTCCCGCTTTGCAGGCTCGGATTCCCTGATATATTCCTTAAATGGATCTTTGTTCACTCCATATCACCTCGCTTTTTTGCCCATGCCATAAATCCACCGCTTCCGCAGGTCTCATCTAACAAGACGCTATCTTTGATACAATGTGCTTTTCCTGAATATGTGCGTCGGTTCCATGAGAAATCCCTATTCTGCGGGCTTTTCTGGCTTTCAACTGGCGAAAACCAGCCGGTAAAACTGCACTGATATGCTGTCGCTGTTGCTGTGTTCATTCCTGCTGTGCCTCCTTTCCGAACCCCTAAACAGGAAAACTTAAAATGTATTGATATCCTTAAATTGTGTAGGAAAACCTTAAAAGGTTCAGTATGATGCTCTCAATTCTGCAGCTAATTTCTTTCCTTCGAGGATTCTTAAAATGTACCCCAGAAAGTGGACACGGCAGAATTAGTCATTAGGCTTGAGATATAATGCTATTAGAAAGCATTAGAAGTGGACACGCAGGGGCTTAGTTACCTTAATTCTCTTAGAAAAGAAGTGGACATTCAGAGATTAGGTACCGTCAGGAGTTCTTCATGCCAGAATAAGCAGGAGGAAGCGCCATGGCAAAACGACAATTCACTGAGGAAGAGCTCGCATTTCTAAGAAGAAATCCGTATACCGCTTATGTTGATGAGAACACTCTCAGCTTTACGGTTCCTTTTAAAATAGAATACATGCGGCTCCATAATAAAGGAGTACCACCCCGAGAGATTCTGCCCCGCTTAGGATATCCAATCGAGATCATAGGAAAATCGCGTCTGGTCGGTATCTCTCAAAAAGTACGTGGTGAAGCTGAATCCAAACTTGGGTTCAGAGAACCTAAGCATAAGAGGATGGCTCCACTACTGGATGATTCGCCGGAAGTTGAAGCAGCCTTAACTGACCGTCAGATAATCAATCGACTGCAGTGTGAAGTGGCTTACCTGCATCAGGAAATCGACTTTCTAAAAAATCTCTGCGGTGGATCACCCAGACAAGCAAGGGCGATAGCTATGGAAAAGGCTTCCACTAAGTTTGAGATCATTCATACCGCTTTGCAGAAAGAGGATAACCAGCTCGATATACAGACCATGTGCCAGCTGGCAGGTGTTTCCAGGTCCTGGTATTATCGATGGTTAAGCGCTGAAAAGCATCGTGAAAATCAAGAAGCACAGGACCGTGCAGACTTTGAACTGATCCCGGCCGCTTATAACCACCGAGGTTACAAGAAAGGTGCCAGAAGCATCTACATGAGGCTGATACACCTGGAGCCACCGGTGGTAATGAACGTCAAGAAGATTCGACGGATTATGGAAAAATACAGCCTGTATTGCTTAATTCGCAAAGCGAATCCTTATCGGAGACTTGTAAAGGTCACTCACACGAGTCATATAGCGCCAAATCTGGTTAACTGGGAATTCACCGCTAAGGGACCACGCATGGTGCTGCTGACAGACGTAAGCTACATACCGTACAATGGCACGTTCTGTTATCTATCAACGATACTGGATGCTTACACAAGACAGGTACTGGCCTATGAGCTCAGAGAGTCTTTGGAAGTGGATTTTGTCCTTCAGACCATTGTACAGATGGTCGATAAATATGGGATATCCCTTCAGGCAGAGACCATAGTTCATTCTGATCAGGGATTTCACTACACCAGCTTGAAGTTTATACAGATCCTAAAGGATTCCAATCTACGGCAGTCGATGTCCCGTCGAGGAAACTGCTGGGATAATGCTCCCCAGAAAAGCTTCTTCGGGCACATGAAGGATGAAATCGACCTTTATGGCTGCACTCACTTTTCACAGGTCAAGCGGATTATCGATGACTGGATGGACTACTACAACACAGAACGTTATCAGTGGCAGCTTGCAAAAGCCGGCTCCGGATGAATACTACAGGTACATCACAACCGGAGTATATCCACTGTCAATCAAAGAACCTGGACCGGCTGAGTGATCGGCCGGTTCCAAGAAGAACAGCCTGACAAAAATCTAATGGTTTCTAATGTGCTCTGTGTCCTTGACAATGAGTACATTTTATTTCTGTATCTTAAAGAGCGATAATCTTTATTTGCTTACAAGGATTGTTACAATAGGCCCTGCAATGGCCGCTAACATTGCTACAGCAGAAATGATCATCATAGCAACGTTAAACCGCTTACTTCGTTTTAAGTCTTCTTTGGCTTCCTGATTGGCCACAACTTGAGCATCATAAAGTTCTTTTTAATTTGTTGAATTGTCAGACAGCATGCCGTTTTGCTTTTTTTATGGCCTGAAGTTGTTCGAATAGCAGCTCTTTTTTGAGTAATATTCGCCTCGGCACCGGAAACCATTTTTTCTTCTCGCGCCAGTCGTTCCTGAGTTGCCTCCGCAATCGAACGAATCATTTCTTCATTCTGACGATTGATTTCGGCAACAACAGATGCGCTGTTAGCAATAGAAGAATTAAATCCGTTTAGATTCAAGTTCATACTGAAACCTCAGTTCAATTCATCGCAGATTTTTAGTAGTTCTTCCACGCAAACAAAGTTTTTTTCCTCAGTATCAGATGCTGGTCTTGTAATTCTACCAAGCAGTTGCCATAGGAATACTTTCGCAACGAATATTATTCAAATCAGGCTTTTCAGTAAGACCGTTGTATTCTTTAAGCAAAGTTTGCCTTACCCCCATAATCTGCTCGTCTAAATACTTTAGAACAATATGGACCATTTTAAGAAGTAGCTCCTGATTCTGTTTGTATAAATACCCTATTCGAACAGTGATCTCTGCAACATCTTCTGCGATGCCAGTTGTGGGATTGACGACTAAGCCGATAATATTCTCGGAGAAGTTTAACTGATCATGCGAAATCACTTTATTCCTTGCAGTGTAAAACTGAGAAAACTGTGTTGTTAAATCTTCTTCTCCTATCTTCTTAGCAAAAAAATGCGAAACACCTTTGTTTCATCTAGTTTATGGCGTCCCTTCCCAGAAGGATTAGAAAAAAACACTTAATCAAAATCTGTATACTACTGTTGATCAAAGACCCATCAATCAGCGAAGTGCACTCATCAAAAAACATCTGGTTCAAATATGCTTCGGCATATTCCATATCCCTTTTATGTGCGAGTAAAGATCTGTAATAGATTATTCTTTCGCTTTGCCAATTACCAAAATCAAGCACGGTTAATTCGCTTTCATGTTCAATAACCGAAACGGTATTATCTTTAATTGTATATTGGTATTCGGGCATCTTTGAGACCTCATTTCAATTCATCGCAGATTTTGAGCAGTTTTTCCACGCAGGCGACGATGCGCTTTTGCTCGGCAAGTAGTGGGAGCGGGAACAGATATTGCTTTATATAATCAGTTCCTACACGTTGCTGACCTACGAATCCCGTAAAGTGCTCGATACCATCTAATATAAAACGTTCATTTTTACAAATCAAAATGCGTATTCATTTAGTACAAGCCCAAAGTATGTCCGCAACACGTGTAGTTCTGTTGTTCCTGCACCATATTCATTCGGCAAGCCTGAAATTATTGCTGATTATCTGCTTTGAAAACAAGGTGCAGTTTTTGGGAAATGCAATATATCTATTTTTGAAATACGTAAAAATTCTCTTTACTTCTTTTTCAAAGATTTCTCTAAAAAAAGTATGTTTATTAACAAAGCCCAGTTCAAGAAGTGGCATCGGAATAAACCCGACTTCAGTGTCATCTAAAAACGTTATTACGAGGATTTACATCAAATACTTTTTCCCAACCTCACCCACTCCCAAATGTCCGGGATCTCAAATGGAATTTCGTCCTCGGAAAGGGGGAGGCAGAGGTTTTTCTTTTTAATCTTGCCCTCTTGGGTGAGTTTTTCTTTTTCGGTGCAGATGCGTCTCAAAAGTTCGGAGGCTGGCTCGTCGGTGGGATCGCATACAGTGAGATTCCCCATGATTGCTTGCTGCAAAATGGATTTTCGGAGTTTTTCTGGAAATGCTACTTGCAATTTTATCAATTTTGATGAAAAGTCCGAGATGCTGTTATCATTGGGTACACTTTTGCTGTCCAATCCACAAATAAGTCTTTCAACAACACTATCTAAAGCACTACTCAATTCGAGCGCGTTCCGCCTCATACCGTGCAATCAGGTCTTTCGGCTTAAGGATTTCGATAAGGTATGATAAGTTGCGCAAATTGAAAATCATATAAAGAAGACATGGTTTGCAGTCCTCTGGTAGAATGAAGTTGCGAGACAACACTCAGAAAGGAGACTACAGCCCCTGTCTGATAAGATTGTACTGTTCAACGAGGAAGTTATCAAGGGGCAGCTGAAAGAATAGGTCCGTGGTAGTGTCGAGGAGACTTTGAATGAACTCCTGGAAAAAGAAGCCGAGACTCTTACACAAGCGGCTCGTTATGAGCGCAAGCTTACAACAACTTCCGACGATGTTACGCTACATATGCCACGTTTAAAGGGGATTCCCTTTGAGACTGCTATCATTGAACGCTATTGCCGTCGTGAAAGTAGCGTTGAGGAGGCTCTTATCGATATGTATCCGGCAGGTGTGTCTGTCCGTCGAGTCGAGGATATCACAGAGGTACTCTGGGGAACTAAAATCTATCCGGGAACAATCAGCGAGCTGAATAAGAAGGCCTATGCCCGCATCGAAGTATGGAGAAGCCGCCCTTCGACAGGGAAAAATACCCATACGTTTACGTCGATGGAATCTATCTTCGTCGCAACTTGGGCGGTGAATACGAAAATGTGGCAATTCTAGTTGCAATTGCAGTCAGTCAAGATGGTTTTCGTGAAGCATTGGTGCTGCTGAGGGAATGAAGGAAGATAAATCCAGCTGGGTCAAGTAAAATTCATTGTCGGAGACAAGTGCCTTGGAATGCTTGAAGCTGTAGGTGAAGTGTTTCCAGAGGCCAAGTATCAGCGTTGTACAGTCCATTTTTATCGCAACGTTTTTCTCGGCTGTCCCTGAGATCTAAGATAAGGCTTGTGGCAAAAAAATGCTGAAAGCAATTCATGCTCAAGAGAGTAAAAAGGCTGCGCGAGAAAAGGCTGCAGCCATAGTTGCCGAGCTTCAGGGGATGAAACTGAAAGAAGCCGCCAAGAAGGTCTCAGAGAGCATTGTACCTCACCGTCTTTGCCGACCACTTCACCGTGGAATTCAAGTCCGGCCTCACAATCGAAATCGAAGCATAAAAAAAGCTCCTCACCACTGAATCGAATCGGTAATGAGGAACCTTGGTCTGTCTTTTTAGAAATAGAGTGTGTGAAGGAATCTCTGTAAATAGGATTTCCTGTGATAGGATTTATGTCTGAGGGCTTACAAAAAGCAGCGTTATCGACCTTCAGACGGTTGCTTATTTTATAACGGATACAGGTTGACATGTCTACAGCGGACGGAGAATTCCGCCCGTTTCGGCTGTTTATCGTGTCATTCGGGAAGCCGGTCTTCGTACATGATCGACAGCTCGTCGTAAACCTGCCCCCAGTTCCGGATTGTCATGCTCCATTTTTTCGTAGCTTCAAAGGTGCCCAGATACAGGGCTTTCAGAAGAGCCTGGGCACTGGGGAAAACGCTTCTCTGACGATTCAGCTTGCGGTATGTGGCGTTCAGACTCTCGATCGCGTTTGTCGTGTAGATGATGGTTCTCACATTTGCGGAAAACTTGAAGATCGGAGTGATGACATCCCAGTCGCGTTCCCAGCGTTTCATGGCGTTCGGATATTTCTCCGACCACTTCTCTGTGATCCGGTCTCGGTTGGCGCGCCCCTGTTCCTCGTTGGAAGCATTATAGATCGTTTTAAGGTCATTGGCGAAGGCCTTGCGGTCTTTGTCTGACACGTATTTTAACGTGTTCCGGACCTGGCGGACGATGCAGCGCTGAAATTCTGTCTTCAGGAAAGCCGTCTGGATCGCCTCGCGGATCCCCGGTCAGCCCGTCAGCTGAGATAATCAGGATATCCTTAACCCCACGGTCCTTAAGGCTGTTGAGGACGGCCAGCCAGTACTTAGCACTCTCGTTATCGCCGACCCTAGGTCGTCAGGACATCTTTCTTTCCTTCGCAGCTGATCCCGAGGATGACATAAGCCGCCATCTTCCGGATGATCCCATTATCCCGAACGGAGTAGTGGATTGCATCGATGTAGAGGATGGGGGCAGGATCTTATCCGTCACATCCGATATGAATCCCTCAGAGGCCTCAAAACCATAGATATCCATGAGCGTGTCAGAGATCTGGCGGTGGTCATCCCCTTGGCATACATGGAGATAATCTTCTGATCGATGTCAGAAATGTCTTTCTGCCGCTTCTTTAAGACTTTAGGCTCAAACGTGGACTTGCGGTCCTGCGGGACGTCGATTCGCATAGAACCGTAGCTGGAGTTGACAGTCTTTTCCTTGTAGCCGTTACGGTAGTCATCCATCTCGGCTTCCATCATCTCCTTGATGGTGCCGCCGAGCAAGTCTTTGAGAGCATCGTAGATATCCTCGACAATCTCAATGTCGTATTCCTGTAGGAGTTGCTGGATGATCTGGCGTTTGCCTTCGGTCATCACGACTTTGTGGACGGGTTTCTTTTCTCTTTTTGCCATAGTAAAGGGGCTCCTGTGATTAGTGCATATCACAGGAGCCCCTGAAGGTATTTCTTATTCCGTTTTTACAGAAAAACTTTCATACTCTCTATAAGGCTAATTTCACTGTGTCACTTCCAAAAATTTGTGTGTGCGCCACCATGTTGTCGTGCCGCTATGATATAATTCTGAAAAATGAATCGTAGGTGATAATTTATGAAAGAAATCCTTGCACCAAATGGAGAATACATATCTGCTCCGGATTACAGAATAACTACCTTTGGATTGACCTATGAACAAAATGCAATGGTCAAAAGTGCATTTCCAACAAACGGATATGTGCTGCTTGATACAGATGCCCCGACAGATTTAATTGCCATTTACGCAACTTCCAAAATTATCAATGCGGCAGCATTGGACAACAATGGCTTGAAATTGATTTTTTTGAGTATTATGCAGAGGTAATCGACAATATGGGCGAAACGATTTTTCTGGCTTGGCTCTCCCAAACCTCCGCAGACATTACGCAAAAAATTCCGATGCTATGAAAGTTTCGATGAGATGGCTGTCAATTTTAAATACCATCTTTTGACTGCTCACAGTAGAGCTAAAAAGCAAGTGATTTTAGCAGAAGATTGGCAGACAGTTTGCTTATTCTTTCCCTTGTTCGTCTGCATCCGGGTATTCGAACACAAGAGCTTGCTGATATAACAGAACTTTCTATGCGTACTGTGCAGCGATACATTGCAACCTTACAGGCTACCGGTGAGTGGATAGAGTACAATACAACGAAAAAAAGGTTGGCAGCTACAAAATGGAGTCTCAATTCTTTTTGGTGACCACTTGAAATAGTTGTCGAATAGAGGAGTAATATTTCCCACTTGTGCGTTTATACCATAAAAATAATCAACGGTTTAAACATTTAAGCTTGAAAGGACGCCTACAATGGAATACATAGCAAGAGTTAATCTAAAAACAGACTGTCACAATAGGAAGGAACTAATTGATTTTTGCCTTCAAAATAAAGAACAGTATCTGGCTATTGGGTGGAGTTATGTCTATTCTCCAGATGAAAAATAAAATACTGTCTTATCAGGATTATTATTATGCCGTTAAAAGAGCTGTTAAAATTAGAAATAAGAGAATAAATCCTGTACACAATATTTTTTTGGAATGCCAAAGAAGATGATTTGTTTTGGACAAGAGACTTGGAAGGCAATTATTGGATATGTAGAGCTACCGGATGTGCTTTACCATATTTTTGATAAAGATATGGATATAGGTGCAGTTGTGCCTATAGAAGCGTATAAAAGTCGGAATGGAAGTACCAGGACAAATTAAAGCATCTTTTTAACAGACCACGAGGTGGAACAGCAGAAAAAAATCAGAGACGATGGAATTGTGGAATATTCGAAATATGTTTTTTTAATTTAAAAATCAGGCAAATCGCAGTATGATTATGTAACAACCAAAAAGTGATTTTTTTAAGCAACTTGCCTGACTTTTGAATTGGAAGAGTTGGTAATTTCTTATCTTCAAATCAAAAGAGAACTATTATCTTTTGTCCAACTCTATAGCTAATAAGTCTACAACTGTAAAAATCGAATGCGAACTGATCTCTCGTGATATATCAGATCCCCGAAAAGCAGTTGTTCAAGTGAAAGGAGGTCATAGTAAAGAAGTTGATGCATTAGACTACATGGATTATGTAAGTCATAATTATTTAGTTTATTTGTTTGCACCGACCATAATCAACATAGATAAAACAAAAAAACGTAATTGAAATTACAAAAGATGATTTAAATTCATTTTTATAAAGAATACAAATCTATACTGCCGGAATCTATTGTTAGATGGGAAAATTTGTTTGTCTAATTTCTCAAGAGAACAGGAGGCGAATATTCAAAATGAAAAATTGACTTTTGGACAAATGTATGGCAGTTATGACAAAGACCAAATATTGTCGGCGCTTCGGAAAGATGTATTATCGGCGCTTAACTCTATGTACGGCAACCAGCTCGATGCAGCTGTTCAGAAACGTTTTGAGCAGGAATGGCTTGCCATGGAACAGAGCGATACTGTTCTTGATGTAGCTGCGCTTTATGAAATGACTATTTGGTTGAAGGCAAACAGTATTCCCTATTGGATGCGTGGCTGTTCCGGCTCCAGCCTAATCCTTTACCTTTTGGGTATTACTTGCGGAAATCCGCTGCCGCCCCATTACCGTTGTCCGAAATGCCATCAAATCCGATGGGATACAGGGCATTTAGACGGGTTTGATTTATCGCAGGACAAATTATGTGAACAAGATGGAACACCACTTATTCCTGATGGGCATAATATTCCGTGGCAGACACTGTGGGGATACGGTGAAAGCATTCCTGTTTTTGATATTGATTTGCCTGCATACTTGTATGATGATTTTTGCAATGGCATTAGAAACACACTGGCTCAATCAATATAGATCTGCTGCTGACTATGATAGTCCAAATGATACGAATAGAATAAGCAAGCATTTTTTCAACATAAGTTTCATGTTTGTTTTGGATGATGTGGTAATTCACAAATTATTCCATACAAAGGTTGTAAATGCATCTTGCGTTCAAATGGCATTAAGCGCATGGCAAACGCTTTTGAATTACACAAAGCAGTATGACGATGAAATGATGCCGCCGGATTCTTTCGCTGATCTAATTTCATTCCTCGGAATTACTTGTTCTACAGGAGCATGGGATGAGGCAACATATTCTATGAGTACCTACCTTGGATATGAATTGTCCGATATGATTGCCTTTCGGGATGATATATACCAATATCTGTTGGCTCATGGTTTTTTGGAAAAAGATGCTTGGCGAGGTATGGAACGAGTCCGCAAGGGTTTGGAACTTCCGGTTATTACTGAAGAAATGAGAATCTCTCGTGATAAATGGGTGTTAAATCGCTGCGATAGGATTGCATATCTAATTCCCAAATCCCATGTAGTAGAGTATATTTTATTTCGATTGAAAGCAATGATTCTGCCAGAGTCAGAACATAGATTATTCACCGGATATGAAGAATTGGACAGAACCCTAGCAGGCATTGATCAGTCGGATGTAATCTTATTAGGCGCAAGACCTGGTGTTGGAAAGACAAGACTTGCCATGGATATAGCGGAACACATTTCTGCCGTTGAGAATAAAAATGTGGCAGTATTCACACATGCTAATAAAGTGAACTTCACACATTCTGATATAGTGAACCTATGGCGCGGAACGCCCAATCTATCTGTATATGCAGAAGATTCCCTTAATATAAAAGCAATCCACAATATAATTTCTGCTAACAAGGTAGATTTTATTGTGATTGACTGTCTCCAAGCACTTAAGGAATTACAAAACAGGAACGCACAAACCGTTAAAGCGGTCATGCGAGAGATTAAAAATTTGGCAAAGGAAACCAATATCCCGATTCTGCTTCTTTCGCATCTTTCAAGAAAAGTTGACCGTAGAAAAGGGCGTTTTCCTCTGGTGGAGGATATTCCCTGGCATGAAAGTGTCATTTCCTATGTAGATATGGTTTGTTTGCTTTATCGTGAAGCGTATTACGATGCCAACGCTGATAAATCTGAGGCACGGTGCTTTGTAAAGAAAAATGTTCACGGTTGGCTTGGCGAAGTATTACTTAAAATAAACTGGGAAAAAGAAGTTGTTCCCAAAAATCCTGAGCTGAACTATAAATTTGTTTCTGCTCTATTCCAATCTTTACCGAGTTTGTTTTACAATTCGGTGTTTATTTGCACGAAGTCAGCGCAGATAGACGATTTTGTTTCGGAACTTTGTGATAGATGTGTAGTACAAGAGGTTGATTTTAGAAAATTGAGTGAGGACATCTTAAATGCTTGCGACTGCCTCGTTATTAAAGGCTTTGAAGAAATCGAAGGGGTACATGAGGCACAAGAAAATTTGATTTCCATCATCAATAAAGCACTGAAACTGAAAACACAAATCATCCTGATTTCTCAAAAAGAATATTGGGAACTCAAGATTGACGAAAGACTGCACGCCCGAATATCTTGGGGAATACATGCCTCCTTATAAGCCATATGAAAACGATGCCGCTCGCAGAAGTTAAACACTCCCACGGGCGGCGGTGCTTTCAGCAATTCAGCGGTTTGTACTCTGTCACGGCTTTCAGGTACTGGTACCGCCAAGATCTGGGGAGTTCTTTTGATGTCGTTACGAATGAGCAAATACGAGAGATCCAGGACTGGATCAATCAGCTCCCCCGAAAATCCTTTCACTACAGTTCGCCGGAGGAATAATTTCAGACTGTCCCTACTTGATCTTGCAATCTAGCTTGAGTTTCTAAAACACGGCTCCCCGCCACCGATGATGGCAGTGTGGGAGCCGTGGTCTGTTTTCTTTAGTTCTTTTTCTTCGGCGCAGGTAGCTCCAAATACATCGCTTCAAGCAGTTTTGTTAGGAACTCCTTATTGTCAACGTCATCAACGAGTAGCATTTCCTTTGCACCGTCATACGGCAGTTCCATATCTGCATTCGGCATCATAGCCACAGCGGACTTCGTAGGCTTAACGAGAAATCGGTCATCATAAATGCCGCCGACAATCTTGCCGCGATAATAGATGATGAATTCGCCCATCATCGCCCGGTAAGATACATCGTTCAGTTCAGACAACTGCTCTAATATGAAATCCAAGTATTCTTTGCTTGATGCCATATAACAATTCCTCCAACATCTATATCGGACACTCAACTCCCCAACATCTAAATCGGCAACTCAACTCTCACACTTTTTGAGCCGGATTGCCCTTGGATAAGCTACCGCAGAGCGATTACCGCCTCCGCCTATCCGAAACCACCTAAAGCCGAAAAAGTGCCTGAAACCAGGGGATTTCAAGCTTATTCCACACCGACTTTTGACATCAAACATACCGTCTCCACATGCATGGTCCGCGGAAAGTTATCGACCGGGCGCACACGCGTTAACTCATAGCCGTTGGCGCGGAGGTACTTAATATCCCGCGCGAGGGTCGAGGGGTTACAGCTCACATAGACAATGCGCTTCGGCGCAAGTTCTACCATGGTGCGAAGGGCGGTCTCATCGCAGCCCTTCCGTGGCGGGATCCACGGTAATCACATCGATGCGCTGCGCAGGGTGTTCCCGCTGCCACGCCGGGAGTACTTCCTCGGCGGCGCCGGTAAAGAATTCCGCATTTGCAATGCCGTTACGCTTGGCATTTTTCCTTGGCGTCCCGAATGGCGGCCGGCACAATTTCCACGCCGTAGACCTTCTTTGCCTGCCGCGCCAAAAAGAGGGAGATGGTCCCGATGCCGCAGTAAAGATCCCAGACGGTCTCGTTACCGCTGAGCGCCGCGAATTCCAGAGCCGCGCCGTACATGGCCTCGGTCTGAACGGGGTTCACCTGATAGAACGAATGCGGCGAAATGCGGAAGCGTATATCGCCTATGCTGTCCTCAATATAGCCCTTGCCGTAGAGGGTGCGCACCGTGTCGCCGAGTATCACATTGTCGCGGCGGGTGTTGGTGTTGAGCACCAGGGTCTCAAGGCGCGCGTCCGCGGTGTCTGCCGCCTGAAGCGCCTTTAGCAGCGCCTCCCAATGCGGCAGTTCCTTGCCGTTTACAATGAGACAGAGCATATAGCCCTTGGTCGCACGGCTCTTCCGTATCAGGGCGCGGCGAAGCAGCCCCCTGCCGCTCTCTTCGTCGTAGGGGGCTATCCCGAAGCGCTCCGTAAAGGCGAGTAGCACTTCCAGAATGCGCGCGTTTTCCTTTGCACCGATATCGCAGTCAAGCCAGGGAATCACGCGGTGACTCCGGGCAGCATAAAAGCCGGCAACGGGTCTTCCGTCCTCGCCGGCTGCAAACGGCACCTGGGCCTTATTTCGGTAACGGGACGGCTCTTCCATCCCGACGATTGCTTCCGTGACGGCATCCAGCCGTTCCGCCGGAACTTCGCCGATGCGAAGCAGGTCTTCTCTCACCTTTGTTTGCCTTTTAAGCGGAGCTCTGCGTCATAGGAGAGCGCCTGCAGCTGACAGCCACCGCAGCGCTGCTCAACCGCACAGCGCGGCGTGACGCGCTCCGGCGAAGGTTTTAAAAGTGTCTTTACGCGCGCAAAGCCGTAGTTCTTTTTGAGCTTCATCGCGAGACAGCGCGCTGTGTCCCCGGGGAGGGCGCCTTTCACAAACCAGACAAAGCCGTCCAGCTTGCCCTATTCCGAGCCCCTCATCGGAGAGCGCCGTGATTTCCAGTTCAAACTCATCGTTCTTACGCATGCGGTCTTCTCTTTCTCTCTTCTCGGCGCATTCTCCCGCGCTTATACGCCGCTCTCGGAGGTCTTTCTCAGGTTGCTGTCCAGAAAACGGTTAAACCCGAGCCAGCCGTTATTTGCCCCGGCGGCATTCAGGAGTTCCATAAAGGTCTCCATCTTTGCGTCGGTATTGTCCGCGAGATTCAAGGCCATGGCCTCAATCAATGCGGGCTTCTTCGGGGAGCCGAATTCCAGCTCGCCGTGGTGCGCGACAATGCAGTGCCGAAGCTCGGCCGCGCGCTTCTCGGGGAAGTTCGGAATCTTTGCAATCGCCGCCGCGATCATCTCGCAGCCGATCACAATGTGACCGAGCAGCTGTCCCTCGTCGGTGTAGGCATTTCTCCGGAAAAAGCCGAGAGCTCGCGGGTCTTGCCGATGTCGTGACAGAGCGCCGCGGTAATCAGGAGATCCCGGTTCAGAATGGGGTAGTTCTTACAGTAGTAGTCGCAGAGTCTCGCGACACTTAACGTGTGCTCCATGAGGCCGCCGATAAAGCCGTGGTGCACGGACTTCGCCGCCGAGCTCAGGCGAAAACGCTTCACAAAGGCAGCATCGTCCACGAAAAAGGCGCGGAGCAGCGTCTGCAGGTAACTGTCCTGCACCGACTGAATTTGTGCCAGGAGTTCCGCATACATCTCGTTGTTGTCCCGATTAGAGACCGGCATGTAGTCGCCCGGGTTATACTCTCCCTCATTGGCGCGGCGAATGCGACTTATTTTGAGCTGCAGCTTGTTGTTGTAGAGAATCACATCCGCGTCGATTGCGACATAGTCGAGCTCATCGAAGTCGCCGATGCCGGGATTCCCGGGCTCCCAGATTTTTGCGTCCACCACGCCTGTCTTATCGCGGAGCTGCAGACTCTCGTACTCCTTACCGCTCTTGGTGAGATAGGTCGCCTTTTGCTGGCAGAGATAAACCTCCGAAATATGGGTGTTCTCCCGGAGTGCGTCGATATATTTCATAGTGTGTCCTTTCTGGTTTGCCTTTATCTGCCCGCAAGTGTCGCGGTGACCGAGATGGTCTCATACTTCTCTCTGCCGTTTCGCATGAGGGTTAAGCGCACGCTCTCCCCTTTCGCACTCTTTTCCAGCGCGGCTTCGAGGTCGCGCATGGTCTCGATTTTGCTGTCGCCGAGCGAAATCAGAATGTCCCCCGGCTGCACGCCCGCCGCATAGGCCGGTGCGTTCGGTTCGACGCGGGAGATGTAGACGCCCGCCGGCATCCCCTGTTCGCGCTGCGTTGTGCCGACCTGTCTGCCGTAAATGCCGAGCTTCGCCGTTTCCTTCCCGTTCATCATCCGCTCGATCATGGGCTTCAAATCCGAGATGCCGAGAATCGCCGTGCTGCTCTGCGCCTCCGTCTCGGAGAAGAGATCTGTCATCCAGCCGACCAGCTCGCCGTCCGCGTTTAAGACCCAGGTGCCGGATGCCGCGTCTCCGCTCACATCCGGCAGGTAAACGGTCGCATAGCCGTCCATCACACTCACATTGGTCCGGACATTCGAGAGAAAGCCGTACTTCACCGAGTGAATCATGCCGAGCGGTGAGCCGATCAGGAACAGAAGATCGCCGCGCTTCAGGCGATAGGAATTGCCGAAGGGAATCACGGCCTGCTTTGCGAGGCTGTCCCGGTTCGCATCCGTAATCGGGAGCGAGAGCACCGCGAGATGAGTTGCACTGTCCCGCAGTTTGACGGTCGCGCTCATCTGATCGCCGCGGGCAAAGGTGACTGTCACCGTGTCGGTGCCCTCCACCGCGGCGGTCGTTGTGAGAAACAGGAGCTCGCTCTCCGTCTTTGCGACCGCAAGCCCCGCGTAATTCTCCGAACTCTCGAGCGCATTGTTAAACCAGTCCCGTTCGGCCTGCTCATGCGTCACGGAGACCACCGCGGCATCGGCGCTGTCGGCCTGTTTCCGGAGCGTTCCCGCCATCTGGCGGATGTCGCTGAGCGTGTAATCCCGGTTCTCTATGACCTGTTCGACCTGTTCCCGAATATTCTGATTCTCGGCTTCCCCGTTCGCTTCTCCGCTGCCGGACTCGGCCTCCGCGGGAGAACTCAGCTGCTCGCGCGACTCCCCTTCGCTCCGGCTCTCGTCCCGCTCGATTTGACACTGTTTTTTTCCGTGCTCTGCCGCCACTTTTTTGCGAGTATCGGGCAGGTGACGCAGGTGATGGCTGCAGCGCCGAGCGCAAAGCCCGCCCCGGCAAGCGCCGCTTTTCCGGCGAGTGCCATCAGCTTTTTTCTCTTTTGCTTTTTCTCGGCGATATGCTGTGTGATAAACTCATCTTCCTGCATGAAGTCTCCTCCGCCGTCCTGTCTGTCTATAATGCCTTAGTATAGCATAAAAGCACTGCTTTCGAAACGCGCGGCGCGCTTTGTGTTATACTATAGGCGTATTTTCGCAATTTGAATTTGATATAACCTCCGCCGCTCCGGCGGAAGAAACGGATGATAATCAGGCATGAACCAAAAAACCTTGCACACTCTGGAATTTGATAAAATTTTGTCGCTGCTCGAAGAAAAGGCTGTGAGCGCGCCCGGAAAAGCGCTGTGTCGCGCCCTTACGCCCATGACGGAACTCGGCGCCATCGAGACCGCCCAGGCGGAGACCGAGGCTGCGCTCTCCCGCATCCGCATGAAGGGCGAATTGCGCCTCGCAGGGCTCCGCGATGTGAGCGCCTCGGTGAAGCGCCTCGATGTCGGCGGAACTCTCAGCACTTCCGAGCTCTACGCCATCGGCACGCTGCTCGACTTAAGCGAACGCGCCCGGAATTACGGCGCGCACGAAGAGGCGGAGCCGGATCCCGACGCACTCGAAGCCTCTTTCACGGCGCTCTCCCCGCTCCCGAAAGAAAAGCAGAACTGAAGCGCTGTGTCCTCTCGGAGGAACTGGTCGCCGACACGGCGAGCGCCGAGCTTTCGCGCATCCGGCGGCAGATGAAGACGGCCGACGAGCGCATGCACAGCGCCCTCCAGGAGGAAATCAACCGCCACAAGAGCTATCTCATGGATACCATCGTGACCATGCGTAACGGCAGCTACTGTCTCGCCGTGAAGAGCGAGTACAAGTCGAAACTCCCGGGCGTGGTGCACGACCAGAGTTCCACCGGCTCGACCGTTTTCATCGAGCCGCTTGTCGCCGTGCGCCTGAACAACGAGTACCGCGAGCTGGTCATTGCCGAACAGCAGGAAATCACAAAAATTCTCGCGGCGCTCAGCGCGCTTCTCACGCCCTGCACCGCTGCTCTGCTCGCAAACCAGAAAATACTCGCCGCACTTGACTTTGCCTTTGCGAAGGCGCGGCTCGCCTCTTCGATGCAGGCCTCGAAGCCGCTCTTTAACACCGAGCGCATCGTCGAAATCAAAGACGGCCGCCACCGCTGATTCCGCGGGACAAGGTGGTCCCGATCAGCATACGGATCGGCGACGACTTCACGCTCCTCATCATCACGGGACCGAACACCGGCGGCAAGACGGTCTCCCTGAAAACCATGGGACTGTTTACGCTGATGGGGCAGGCCGGACTTCACATCCCGGCATTTCAGGGGAGCCGCCTCGCCGTATTCCGCGATGTCTTTGCGGACATCGGCGACGAGCAGAGCATAGAGCAGTCGCTCTCGACTTTCTCGGGGCACATGAAAAATGTGGTCGAGATTCTAGCGTCTGCAGACAGCGATTCACTCTGCCTCTTCGACGAGCTCGGCGCCGGCACGGATCCCGACCGAGGGCGCGGCGCTCGCGATTGCGATTCTGTCGTTCTTACAGAATATCGGCGCGCGGACGGTCGCGACCACGCACTACAGCGAATTGAAAGTCTACGCGCTCTCTACGAAGGGCGTCGAAAACGCAAGCTGTGAATTCGATGTCGCGACACTCCGCCCGACCTACCGTCTCTTAATCGGTATTCCGGGCAAGAGTAACGCGTTTGCGATTTCCCAAAAAGCTCGGACTCCCGGATTATATCATTGAGGAGGCAAAGACACACATCGAGCAGAACGATGCGGCCTTTGAGGATCTCCTCACCCGTCTCGAGGCGGATCGCCGCACGATTGAGGCCGAGCGGAAGGAAATTCTCGCGTACCGGACCGAGATTGAAGAGTTGAAAAACCGGCACGAAAAGGCGGATCAAAACCTCGACGAGCGCAAAGAGCGCATTCTCGAGAAGGCGCGCGCCGAAGCCGAGCGCATTCTCGCCGAAGCGAAAGAGAGCGCCGATCAGAGCATACGGCGCATCAGCCGCCTGAGCGCGGACTCCGGTCTGCTCCGCGAACTCGAAAAAGAGCGCACCGGCCTCCGCGAACGGTTAAAGTCGGTCGAAAAGACCGCGCCGAAAAAGAAGGCCGTCAAAGCGGCAAAGCCCGCGGTGCTCCACATCGGCGACTCGGTCCGCGTGCTCAGCATGGACCACGATGCCATTGTCTCGACGCTGCCGGATAAAAATAACCGCCTCTTTGTCCGCATGGGCGTGCTTCGCACGCAGGTTTCCGCGGACGATGTGGTCCTCATCGAGGAGGACGCGGCAAGCGCAAAGGGCGCAAAGCGCGGCTACAGCGGCGCAGCGCCGACCTTCGGCAAGGCCTCCCACATCTCCCCCGAAATCAATCTGATCGGCAAGACAGTGGACGAGGCGCTCGGGGAGCTCGACAAGTACCTGGACGACGCCCTCCTCGCGCACCTGAACTCGGTCCGCGTGATTCACGGCCGCGGCACCGGCGCGCTGAAAAAAGGCGTGCTCGCCTGGCTCAAAAAGCAGCCCTATGTCAAGAAATTCGAAGATGCCCATTTTGACGACGGCGGCGAGGCCGTGACCGTAGTCACCTTCCGCTGACCCGCAGAAAGGAGTCTCTTTGGCAGGGAAAAACAGAAAATACTGATTGTCGACGACGACGAAAATATCGCAGAGCTCATCTCTCTCTATCTGGAAAAAGAGTGCTTCGAGACGCACATTGCGCCGGACGGCGCGGCGGCACTCTCGCTCTTTCACTCACTCTCCCCGGATCTCGTGCTCCTGGACCTCATGCTGCCGCATGTCGACGGCTACCAGGTATGTCGCGAGATTCGAAAGAGTGCCCAGACGCCTGTCATCATGCTCTCGGCCAAGGGCGAGGTCTTTGACAAGGTGCTCGGACTCGAGCTCGGCGCCGACGACTATATCATAAAGCCCTTCGAGCCGAAGGAACTGGTCGCGCGCGTCCGCGCTGTGCTGCGCCGCTACCGGCCGCAGGAAGCTGCCCCGCCCGCCCGCACCGACACGGATGTAGTGCGCTGCGAGGATTTGGAAATCAGCCTCACGAACTACGCTGTCCGCTATGAGGGGCGCCCGGTCGAAATGCCGCCGAAAGAGCTTGAACTCCTCTACTTTATCGCCTCCCACCCGAACCAGGTCTTTACGCGCGAGCAGCTCCTGGACCACATCTGGGGCTATGAGTATGCGGGCGATACCCGCACGGTCGATGTGCATATCAAGCGCCTCCGCGAGAAGCTGAAAGATAAGCCGAGCTGGTCCATCGCCACCGTCTGGGGCGTCGGCTATAAATTCGACCTCCGCGCATGATGAAGTTCATACGCCGCCTCTCTACTTAAAATTTCTGCTCGGTTATCTGCTCTTTGGCGTCGCGGGCTTTCTCGCCGTGTCTACGCTCTCCGCGCGTCTCACGGAGAGTTATCTGATCAAGAGCCGCGCGCGCACGCTCTACGACGAGGCGAATCTGATTGCCGCCGCCTACTCGGGTGTCTACGACGGCAAGGCGCTGCCGCTCCAGAGCGCCTACCCGCAGCTCGAAGCTGTCTCCACCTATCTGCGGGCAGAAATCTGGATTATGGACAAAAACGGCGCGATTGTCATTGACTCCGCGCACAGCTGGGACGGCCGCACCATACCGGATTTCGATCCGACCGCAACCGGCAATCGCTCCTATACGGTCGGCTCCTACTTCGGCTCCTTCCCGGAGACCGTCCTCAGTGTCTCCGCACCGATCACGGGCAATTACCGGACCTACGGCTATGTCGTGATTCATCTTCGGATGAACTATGTCCGGGAAGATGCGATGCAAATTCTGAATCTGGTCTATATCAGCTACGGCATTGTCTTTCTGCTATCCCTCACCTTCCTCTTTATTTTTCACTTTGCGGTATACCGGCCGCTCGCCGCAATCACCGAGGGCGCCCGCCAATTTGCCGACGGCAACCTGACCCACCGGATTCCGGTGCGCGCCGAGGATGAGATGGGCTATCTCGCGACAACCATGAACGGAATGGCGGAAAAGCTCGCGCGTCTCGAGGAAGATGAGCGGCGCTTTATCGCCAATGTTTCCCACGATTTCCGCTCGCCCTTGACTTCGATCAAGGGCTTCTCCGAGGCGATTCTGGACGGCACCATTCCGCCCGAACAGCGGGAAAAGTACATGCGGCGCGTCATCGCCGAGAGCGAACGCCTCTCCAAGCTCACGGAAAACATGTTGCGTCTCAATACGCTGAATCCCGGGCAGACGCTGCATAGAAGCGTCTTTGAGCTGAATGCGCTGATACGCGCCACAGCCGAGAGCTTTGAACCCCAGTGCAAGGCAAAGCATATTCACATCTCCCTCCTCTTCGCCGAGGAACAGAGTTTTGTCTATGCCGACGCCCTGCGCATCCAGCAGGTCCTCTACAATCTCACCGACAACGCAATCAAATTTCGCCGGAGAACAGCGAGATTGAGATTGCCTGCACGGAGCACCGCAACCGGATGGAAATCTCGGTCAGCGACAGCGGCATCGGTATTCCGGACGAGGACTTGTCCCGCATCTTTGACCGCTTCTTTAAGGGCGACCGCTCCCGCGGGCAGGACAAGATGGGCGCGGGACTCGGCCTCGCGATTGCGCGGGAAGTCATGCTCGCGCACGGCGAGAGCCTGGAAGCGACGCAGCGCACAGAAGGCGGCAGCCGTTTTGTCTTCACACTTCCGAAAGCTGACGAAAAAAACCTGCGCCACTGACAGGGAATCGTCATTCTGTCGTAAGGAATTCGTAAGCTTGCTGTGCTATACTCGCTATATAGAAGTTTTTAGAATTCGGAGGTATTTATGATGAAACGACTGAAACGGGCAACTGCCCTGTTCCTCTGCCTCGCGATGACGCTCTCACAGGGTGCTGTGAGCTTCGCGCGGACGGAGGATGACGACCCGCAGGACTATTCGGTCAGCGATGTCTCCTTTGATGTCTCGAACGACCGCGTCTATGTCAACTGGTCGGTCGGCGACAGCCGCACAAGCTACACGGTGCAGCTCTACAGCTCCTCGGATTTAAAACCGAAGCACAAGATCGGCACGGCTGTCACGGCGGGCTATACGTCGGAAAAGGCCGACGTCACCGACAAGGTCTTAAAGCGCGGCGCCGGCACCTACTACGCGCAGGTCACGGCAAAGAAAAAGGCCAAGGGACAGGGACGCGCGGCTTCCGCCATGGGCGCCGAGACCATCACGTCCGAGGACATCATGATGATTAAGCAGAACCGCGGCAATGCGGATGAGACCAAGACTTCCGCTGCCGCAAGCACTGCCGCCAACCAGAGCACGACCGCGCAGAATGCTACCGCACAGACCCAGGCGGCCAACACACAGAATACCGGCGCGCAGAACACGGCTGCCGCAACCGGTCACTGGGTGTCGCTCGAGAACGGCGGCTGGAGCTATGTGCAGAACAACGGTCAGAAGGCGACCGGCTGGTTCCAGGTCGGCGATAAGTGGTACTATTCGGGCAGCGACGGCACTATGTGGGCAAATGCCTGGATTAAGAGCGCGACCGAAGAGGGCGTCTACTATTATGTCGGCTATGACGGCGCCATGCTTGTCAGCACAATGACGCCGGACGGCTACCGCGTCGACTACAACGGCAAGTGGACCCCGAAATACTGAGTTGAATCGATACGGATCGGAGAACGGCACCGCAGGTTTTGCGGTGCCGTTTTTTTGGAAAAGGTTACACAAAAGGCCGTTAAATTTTTGTGATAATCTTCTTACAGGAAAGTAAGAGAACCGTAAGTGAAATCCACTATTCTTTCCCGCCGAAATCGTTTAGGATAGAGTCAACAGAAAAAATTACCAAGCAGGAAATCCTGCGGAACGGAGGAAACAGAAATGATGCAGAAGAATCTGTTAAAGAAAGTTGCTCCCATTGTTCTGAGCGCTGCTATGCTGCTCGGCATGACAAGCGTCGCCTTTGCAAAGTCCTCAAAGGGCGTTGTACAGAATGTCACGATTGATCTCGACTACGACCTCTCTCCGGGCATGACCGCAAGTCAGATTGATGCCGAGAGTGACAGCGCAGGCGTGGACAGCGTCAAGGTCACCTCAATCACGAACACCGACTTCGGCAAGAAGCCGAAGGTCACGCTGAAGCTGAAGCCCGACAGCGACTTCACCTTCAAGGGTACGCCGAAGGGCAATGTCAAACTCAATGACAAGGGCGGCAAAGGCGCCGAGGTCAGCAAGATTGTCACGAGCGCAAGCGCAATGACCGTCACGCTCACCCTGCCGAAGACCGGCTCCACCGATAAGGATGCACTCGAAGTCGGAGATGTCTCCTGGGGTGACGATGACAGCCCGGTGGTTTCCTGGGATCAGGCGGACTACGCAAAGCAGTACGAAGTGAAGCTCTACCGGAACAACACCATCCGTGAGTCGGTCACGACAAACAGCACGAGCTACGACTTCCGCAGCCAGATTCGCGAAGGCGGCAAGGGCGATTACACCGTCAAGGTCCGCGCGATTGTCGGCAACGGCAACGGCTCGAAGGGCAACTGGACCGAGTCGGATGAGTTCAGCGTCGATGACGATATCCTCGCAGCACTCGGCGGCAAGACGAACAACGGCGGCTCCAACAACGGCGGTCAGACCGGCCCGAACGGATCGAACTCCGGCAACAAGGGCGCATGGCTGAAGGACAATGTCGGCTGGTGGTACTGCAATGCAGACCGTTCTTACACGACCGACAACTGGCAGCAGATTGACGGCAGCTGGTACTACTTCAACAAGTCCGGCTACATGCAGACCGGCTGGCTGAAGAGCCGCTTCACCGGCAAGTGGTACTGGCTCAGCACCGAGAACGGCAGCAACCTCGGCAAGATGCTGACCAACCAGTGGGTTGACAACAACCGCTACTTCGTTGACAACAGCGGTGTCTGGACCCAGAGCAGATAAGCAAATGACAGAACGCCTGTCGCACAAAACGTGCGGCAGGCGTTTTTTTGCCTATCTATGCGCGGATTCAACGCATTTCCGAGCGGACTTCTTGACTTCCTTACAAAATCCTTTGCAATATTTCTGCCGTTATATTTCTCCGCTTTGACACAGTTCACCGGCATTTCCCGGCGGATGTCTTGACTTCCTTGCAAAATCCTTTGCAATATTTCTGCCGTTATATTTCTCCGCTTTTGACACGGTTCACCGGCATTTCCCGGCGGACTTCATAGCCTGCTTATAGCAGAGTTATAGGACAAAAAGAGTTGGTAAAAAACCCCGCAACGCTAGTAGAATCAAGCGTTGCGGGGTTTTTATCTTCTTTGAAACAAGATGAAGGGTGGACAAAAAGAGTTGGTGAAAAGTGCTTCAACCCCTTGATATACAAGGCTTTTTCTCTGCTTACATCTTCCTTGAAACAGTATGTTTTGGAGGAAAACGTCATGAAGCATGCTATTTGTCCTTCTTGTGGTGGGCCTTGTATTAAATACGGGAAGAATAAGTCCGGAACCCAACGGTGGCGTTGCAATGCTTGCTCAATGATTATTACGCCCAAGTTTGATAATGCGGCAAAACAGCTACAAGTCTTTTTTTAAAGTGGTTGTTTGGCAAGCAGACACAACGTGAGATGCCTGCTGAAGGAAGAACATTTCGAAGAAAAAGCTAAACAGTTTTTGGGATATATGGCCGATGCCTCCTCGGATTGAATCTGAAAGAGATGTGGTCTTTGTAGATGGTATCTACATGGGGCGCAAAAGCGTGCGTATTAATCTGTTGTGATGCGCAACATGTACTTGGTTGGTATCTGTGCAGATACGAGCATTCAGGCGCTTATAAGGCGTTATTATCACGAATCGCAGAGCCCTAGGATGGTTGTATCAGACGGCGGTACCGGCTTTGCGAAAGCTTTGAGACAAACCTGGAAACATGCCAAGCTTCAACGGTGTACATTCCATGTGTTCAGTCAAGTGAGACGATACACGACTAGCAGGCCTAAAACCTTGGCTGCGATGGAGTTATATATACTAGCCAAAGACCTGTCGCATCTGAAAAACAAAGTCGAGGCAGAGAAATGGGTTCATCGGTTCATAGACTGGATGGAACGATACCAAGCCTTTTTGAACCAGATGACAGTAGACGAGAATGGACAACGTCGACCGACTCATGAACGCCTTTTGAAGGCTCGAAACTCGCTTATACGATTGATTCGTGACGGGACCTTATTTACATACTTGGATGAAGAGTTGTTGCGTACAATTGAAAAAATCCCTTCAACAAACAATCAGATCGAAGGGGGTGTAAATGCAAGGCTTAGAGCCATGCTTAGAGATCATAGAGGTCTAAACATAGAGAGACGAATAAAAGCGGCTTTCTGGTGGTGCTACATTGATATGTACCCTCTTTACTGGACACGAAAGTGTCACAGTAAGGAGGGTTTTATCATGCGCTATGATTATGAATTCAAGAAGATGTGTGTCGACCTGTATCGACAGGGGAAATGGCCAGAGACACCGGAGGGTTATAACGATCCGGGTAACTTTCACGCCATGATTCGTCGATGGGCTCGTGCCGAAAGGCAAATGGCTCCCAGGTCCTAAAGCATGGAAAGCAGCATCCGTGGACGCCTGAAGAGAAACTGAAGCTAATCACAAAGGTTCTCGCCGGGAGGACGGCACAGTCCGTTGCGCTAGAGGCCGGCATTGGGAGCCGTCTGCTCTATGACTGGGTGCAAAAATATAAGATTTACGGTTACAATGGACTTGTAAGTAAGAAGAAAGGTCGCAAGCCAAAGGATCCTGTGAAGATGAAGAAAGTAAATATCAACAATCCCAGAAAACTCCAGGAGAGTGAATACGAGGAGCTTCTCCGGCTTCGTGAAGAGAACGCCTTGATTAAGGCCGAGAACGAAGTAATAAAAAAAGAGATCGCCTTGAGAGAAGAAAAGGAAGCTGCGCGACTCAAGGCGAGAAAGCAGCGATCATCAAAGAACTCCGCGACAGAGGATACAAACTGAAGTACCTGCTGACAGCAATGGGAATGTCCCGGTCCACCTACTACTATGAACTTGGCAGGACTGACGCAGTTGCTATCAGGAATACAGGTCTTTCCGCAGAAATCCGCAGAATTTACGATGAGAATCGGCAGCGATATGGTGTCCGCCGAATTACGGCGGAGCTGCATAATCGTGGATTTGAGGTCAATCACAAGCGTGTTCAGCGGCTCATGCACGACATGGAACTGCTCGGCAAGCGCCCGAAGGAGAAGTATCATTCTTACAAAGGTGAGGTGGGCAAGACCGCTGACAATCTCCTTAAACAGGATTTTATTTCAGACACACCCCTCGAGAAATGGACAACAGACGTATCTCAGTTCAACATGGGATGGGGGAAGTGCTACTTTTCTCCGATCCTCGACATGTGCGGGAACGAGATTATCTCGTACACTGTTTCGCTGCATCCTAATATGGAACAGATTAAGGACATGCTGGATAAGGCATTTGCAAAGTTCCCAAAGTTAACAGGCTTGATTATGCATTCAGATCAGGGTTGGCAGTATCAGCACGCCTACTATCGAACCGAGCTTGAGAAGCATGGCATCACACAGTCGATGTCCAGAAAGGGGAATTGCCATGATAACGGCATTATGGAGTCGTTCTTTGGTCGGATGAAGAATGAGATGTTCTATGGACATGAGCAAGAGTTCAAGTCCTTTGAGGAATTTGTTACCGCAGTCGATGATTATATTGATTACTATAACAACAGGAGAATCCAGAAGAAAACAAACTGGATGCCTCCTGTACAATACAGGATAGCATCCAGTTGCGGTGCCTAACGATAGTCAATGTGTCCAGAATTCTGGGTACATATCACATGCACTCACCAGAGCCGCTTTCTGCAAAAGAACTGTTAAAGGTAATGCCAACGGATGAAGTATTGCGGAGATATACAAACGGCTCTCGCCGCAGAAAAAGATAGAAAGTTCAATCCCGACATGGGGTGATGCAATAGTATGGAGCGAGCTTCATAAGACATCTCCCTACCCCGAACTCTGGAGCTAGCACCAACTCTTTTTGTCCGCTTAGCCTTATAGCATCGTTTGGAGGCAGGCGGAAAAACGACAAAAACCCCGCAGCGCCTGATTCTGACAGCGTTGCGGGGATTCTATTCACTCTTTTTGTTGTCCTATCACTCTCTCAGTTTGCGTGGCGCTCCACAAAGCGCTGAATGCGCCCCATGGCCTCGCGGAGCTGTTCGAGCGAATACGCGTACGAGATGCGGACAAAGCCCTCTCCGCTCTGTCCGAACGCCGTGCCCGGCACGACCGCGACCTTTTCCTCGGTCAGTAGCTTCGTGCAAAACTCCTCGGAGGACATGCCGAATTTCGAGATATTCGGGAAAATATAGAAGGCGCCCTCCGGCTCAAAGCAGGGAATATTCATCTCCTCGAGCCGCTTTAAGAGATAGCGGCGGCGCTGGTTATAGGCCTCGCGCATCCGCGCAATCTCGGCGTCGCAGTCGCGGAGCGCCGCGACCGCCGCATACTGGCTTGTGGTCGGCGCACACAATAATCGCATACTGGTGCACCTTGATCATCTGGCGGAGTATCGGCTCCGGCCCGCAGGCATAGCCGAGGCGCCAGCCGGTCATCGCGTACGCCTTCGAGAAGCCGTTGATCAGAACGGTTCTCTCCCGCATGCCCGGAATCTGAATGATTGAGGCCGGTGCCTCGCCGTTATAGGTGAGCTCGGTGTAAATTTCGTCCGAGACCACATAGAGGTCGTGGCGGATTGCGACTTCCGCAATCGCCGCGAGCTCCTCTCTTGTCATAATCGAGCCCGTCGGGTTATTCGGGAACGGCAACACCAAACTTGGTGCGCGGGGTGATGGCCTTCTCGAGATCCTCCGGCATCAGCTTGAAGCGGTCCTTCTCCTTGAGTTCCACAATGACCGGCACGCCGTCCGCGAGACGCACACAGGGCTCGTAGGAGACATAACTCGGCTGCGGGATAATAACCTCGTCGCCGGGATCCAGCATAGCGCGGCAGGCGAGGTCTATACCCTCCGAGCCGCCGACCGTCACCGTAATCTCGCTGAGCGGCTCATAGGAAACGCCGAAGCGGCGCTGAATGTAGCGCGCAATCTCCTCGCGGAGCTCATTGAGGCCCGCATTGCTCGTGTAGAAAGTGCGTCCGCGCTCCAGCGAGTAAATGCCCTCTTCCCGGATGGGCCAGGGCGTGTCAAAATCCGGCTCGCCGACGCCGAGGGAAATGGCGCCCTCCATCGTGCGGACAATGTCGAAAAACTTCCGGATGCCGGAGGGCTGCAGGGCAACTGTCTTCTTCGCTAAAATTTCGTTGATATCTCTCATGCCATGAACAACTGCCTTTCGTCTTCTTTCTTCACTTCCATCTCCGTGCCGTGATCCTTGTACTTCTTCAGCACGAAGTGCGTCGAAGTACCTGTCACCGACTCGAGCGGCGCCAGCCGCTCGGAGACAAAGAGCGCGACTTCCCGCATGGTCTTGCCCTCGAGGAGCACCATGAAGTCGAACGCCCCGCTCATCAGATAGACGGAATCGACTTCGTTGTACTGGTAAATGCGCTCCGCAATGCGGTCGTAGCCCATGCCGCGCTGCGGGGGTCACATTGACCTCAATCAGCGCTTCCACACGCTCATTACTCGTGTTCTCCCAGTTAATCAGGGTGTGATAGCCGCGGATCACATTCTCTTTCTCCATGTCCGCAATCTCGTTCGCAACCGCTACTTCGCTCTCGCCGAGCAGCATTGCGAGTTCGTGGATGTCGATACGCGCGTTCTTCTCGAGAACCGCGAGGATTTTTTCACGCATCTTTCGTCCTTTCTGTCTCAAATACTTCCGCTTCCAATGTGATGCCCTTTTCCGGGCGGTTGATGTATTCGCGCTCGGTCTTATCGACCACGCACTTGTCAAGGCCCGGCACCAGGCGGCCGATGCAGGCTGCCGGTATCCCTGCCGCGCGGAGCGCCCGCACCAGACTGTCGCTGTGCGCGGTCAGAAATAAAACGCCCGCCGCGTCCATGCGGTAGGGATTTTTGCCGAGCGCCTCCGCGAGTGCTATGGTCTCCTGGCGAATCGGCACCGCGCGGAGCCGGAGTTCGACGCCGGACCTCCGCGCAAGCGCGGTGAGATAGACTGCCGCGAAGCCCTCCTCTGCCGTAGGGCAGGGCAGAGCGCCTCCGCATCCGTCTCCCGCCCCAGCTGCAAGGCGGTTTCCCTGGCGTCTTTCTCGGCTTTCAGCCGCTCCAAAGCCGCCGCAAGGTCTCGAACATATATTTCGTTTTTCGACCCGCATTCCTCTAAAAGCCTCGCAGTCTCAAGGTTTCCGGCCGAGCAGGCTGCGACGAGTTCCGGATAGCTCTGTCTCAATGCAGGAAAGCGCTGAGGCCGGCCGCGGCCATGCCGAGCACCATCGAAGCACAGAGCACCACTGCCACAATCATTGCCACCACTCTACGACGCTTATCTTTCATCTTCTTCACCTCTGTCTCTGCGGCATTTTCCGCTGAATTTCATTTTACTATAGTCCCTCTCTTCGCCTTCGGCAAGAGAAAACTCAGACAATAATCCGGAGCTTACGCCCCGTCTTCGTGTATTGATAGTAGCGGACACCCGCCGCGTTCAGCATGCGCTTGCTCGCGCGAACCGCCGCCGTGTCGCCGTACTTATCCTCTCCGTAAATCAGAGTCCGGATACCGCTCTGTATAATTGCCTTGGCGCACTCATTGCAGGGGAACAAGGTCACATAGAGCTTGCTGCCCTCGAGCGAACCGCCGCGGTAATTCAGAATCGCATTCAGCTCGCTGTGCGTCGCATAGAAGTATTTTGCCTGATAGGGGTCATCCTGCTCGTGCTCCTTCCCCCAGGGAAACTCATCGTCCGAGCAGCCTCTCGGGAAGCCGTTATAGCCCATCGAGAGAATCTTGTTGTCATCGCTCACGATACAGGCGCCGACCTGTGTGTTCGGATCCTTCGAGCGGAGCGCCGAGAGATAGGCGACGCCCATGAAATATTCGTCCCAGCTGATATAGTCTTCGCGCTTTCCGCTCATTTTTCCTCCTCTGCGTGCAGATAGTGATGTCCCGCCGCCTTGTTCATGCGATTCATAACGGCAAGGCCGACCCCGCTCTCCGGAAACGCCTCGGCGTAAATCACATCGACCGCGCGGGCATCCATCTCGCGGAGCGCGGCAAAGGAGATTGTGGGCAATCTCCGCCGGTTTTGCGCGTTCCCCGAGGCAGAGGACCGCATCGGCACGGTAGGCATCTAAGTTTTCCGCACTCGCGAGGATGCCGACCTTTTTGCCGTCCGCCTTCGCTACGGCAGCGCAGGCATTGATTTTCCGAATCACCGCCGCCTGTGTCCCGTCGACCAGGAACATCTCTGCGCGCGGCGCGTAGTGCCGGTACTTCATGCCGGGCGCCTTGGGGTGCATATCCGGCGTGAGCGGCTTTGTGAGCACCGGGTCAAACTCTATTTTTCCGAGCACGCCTTCCAGCATTTCCGGCGTAATCGCACCCGGGCGGAGCAGTGCGGGCACACTGCCGGTCAGATCCACGATGGTCGACTCGAGCCCCACGGCGACCGCGCCGCCGTCCAGAATCATGTCGATTTTTCCGCCGAGATCCTCCGCGACATGACGCGCCGCCGTCGGACTCGGACGCCCCGAGGTATTCGCCGAAGGCGCCGCAATCGGCAGCCCCGCCGCCTGAATCAGGGCTCTTGCATTCGGGTCAAGCGGCAGCCGGATTGCGACCGTGTCGAGCCCGCCGCTGGTTTCGCGCGGCACAGCCTCGCTCTTTGGCAAAATCATGGTGAGCGGCCCCGGCCAGAAGGCCGCCGCAAGCCGCCGGGCACTCTCCGGGATGTTCCGCACCAGCGGCTCCATCTCTTCGACGCGGGCAATGTGGACAATCAGCGGATTGTCACTCGGCCGTCCCTTTGCCGCGTAGATTTTTTCCGCCGCCGCAGCGCTCAGCGCGTTGCCGCCGAGGCCGTAGACGGTCTCGGTCGGGAACGCGACCAGACCGCCGTCGCGAAGTATCTCTCCGGCGCGCGCCAAGGCTTCCTCTCGCTCTGCCCTGCTTCCGGTCAGCAGACCGTAGATTGTCTCCATGCTCAGCGCCGTCCTTCCTGCTCTTTCAGCACATGGCTCAGGCGCTTGTAGAGAAGAATCGTAAGCAACATGTCCACGCTGCCCTTGACAAGATTCAGCGGTGCGACCGCGTAGAGCGCCATGGTCTCAACGCTCACAATGCGCGGGTTCACCTTGGTTCCCATCTGCACAATGGTCTCGAGCGGCATGCCGTAGAGCGCCGCGAATTTCGGGAGCAGGTAAACCGCATTGAGGAGCGAGCCGAAGATGGTCATGCAGATCACGCCGAGCGCGCAGGCGATGAAGGCCTGGCGCTTGGTCTTCTTCTCGTAGTAGAAAATACCTGCCGGGAGCACGAGCGCACAGCCCACCGCAAAGTTTGCGAGCTCGCCGACAAAGGCGGTCGAGGTGGACTTAAACACGAGTTTCAATAAAATTTTCACAAACTCTGCCATCACACCCGCAACCGGGCCGTAGGCAAAGCTCAGAATCAGAATCGGGAGCTCCGAGAGATCGATCTTATAAAAGGGCGGTGCGAACGGCACCGGCACCTCGAACAGCATGAGCACAGCCGCAGCCGCCGAGAAGAGGCCTATCATGGCCATCTTCCGGGTACTCAGAATGCGCTCCTTCTGCCCTCTCCGCCGCTGAATTCGCTTCTCGATGAGATAAGCGACAAAGAAGCAGAGAAAGACAATCAGCAGGAACTCGCCGACAAAGATAAGATTTCCGCAATTTTTTGAACTAAGTTTCCCATTACCGATTGATTATCCCCCATACATCCGTTGTCTCAAGGCCGAGCCGCCACACGGCAATGCCGGCGGGATCCTTGGCCCGTATCACTTCCATGCGCGCCTGCATCGACTTGGCATCCTCCATCCAGATGGACTGAATGCTTCCGTTTGCCGAGCGCTGGCCGTAGTTCTGCCCGAGCGTCTCGTCGCAGGTCAGGCTGACCTGGTTCTTGTTGACCCAGTCCTGCGCCGCCTTCATGCCGAGCGCCTCGCTCGACACCTTGCCGTTCTTGTCCTCCGTCCAGAGCCGCGTGTAGAACGGCACGGCCTGAATCAGTTTTTCCTTCGGGATCTCTTCGAGGCAGGCGTCGAGCCCCTTCGTCACAAAATCGAGCGAAGCCGTGCTGCCCGGTGCGTCGCCGCCGGTGTGCTCGTCATAGCCCATGTTGATAATGTAGTCACAGAAGACCGCGAGTTCTTTTCTGTCGTAGTAGGCATTGAACTTCGCGGGATTCGGAACATCCACCGTGAGGTAGAGCTGCTTGGCATGGCAGGCGACCGAGAGCTCACGGATAAATTCGAGATACTGGTCAATCGCCTCCTGTTTGATGAGCTCAAGATCCACATTGATGCCGTCAAAGCCGTAGAGATCGGCGTCGGCCATCAGCGAGTCAATCAGCTTTTTCCGCACGGATGTCTTTTTCAGGAGTTCTCCCGTCGTGACGCTCTTGTCAAAGTTATCGAGCAGCGCAAAGACCTTGAGGCCTTTCTCGTGCGCCGCTTCCACATAGGCGCGGTCGGCATAGCTCTGATAGTCGCCCTCGTTGCCGCGAAGCGAGAACCAGGTCGGGACGATCACATTCATGCCGCTCGCATTGCCGACAAGCGTCGAAAGTCCCTGGTTTGCCGCCTGATTGGAGACAAGGTGGAAACCGAGCAACACTTTGCCGCCGAGGGAAAGGGTTCCGTAGTCTGTGCGGCAAACGAATTCTGATAGGGCACCGTCTCCGCCGCCGCAAGACTTCTCTGCTGCACATACCCGGTAAAACCGCTGTCGGTCTTGACGCGCACCCAGCGCGCGGTATCCGTCTTTGCATCGGCATGGTCCGGAATCACGCGGAGCGCTTCCGCCTTTGCCGCGACCGTGACAATGCTGCCGCGCACGCTCGGCCGGCTCCGGAGTACGGTTTTATGCTTTGTCGCCCGCACTTCATCGCTCTCCGGTGCGGTCTCGACAAAAAGCCGCTTGACCTCACCGTCCGTATAGGCCTCGGTGCGGACATTCGTGAATTCGCGGAGCAGCGGCAGCGAGAGGTAAAGCGCCTGGTCTTTGACAAAAAGAGCGGCTTGCCCTCTGTGTCCACCTCTTCCGCCGTAAATGTGCGGACGCCGCCGGGCGCCGCGTAGACCAGGCACTTCTCGTCCTTGTCCCAGTAGAAACGTTGGTTCATCTCGCGCTTCACAAGCGTCAGCGGCAGATAGACACTGCCGTTCTCAAGAACCGCCTTATCGCTCTGCAATTCATAGTTATAGAGCACGGCGACTTCATCCCCCTGCACGCCGAACAGGCTGTTCTCGCTGATGCGGGTGCGGGTCGGTCCGAACTGCCGATACCAGAGCCCGAGAATCACTGCGACGAGCGCGAACAACAGCACCAAGGGCAGCAAAGATTTCCTGCCGTTTCGCTTCCGGCTCCGCCTCGCGCTCTGCAGCTCCTTTGTTTCATTCCTTTCTTCCAAGATAATCCTCCTCTGAAGTGCGGTTACATCCCATTAATATTAGGAAGAGAGCCCTAAATAATTTCCGGAACAGTATATCATAAAACGGCGAACTCTGTGTGAAGACAAGCAAAAAAGCGACAGTGCGCTCCGTGACAAGCGCACTGCCGCCTGTGCTCCAAACTTGCAGGCCCGGCAGCACATACAGTTGACAAACATTTTCCGTGACATCATGGCGGAATCGCGAATTCCGCGGGTTGCCGCCCTCTGCTGCGCGAGATGGATGGCGTAGTTCACGCATACAAAAAAGCGCCGGACAGCTCCGGATTTTTGAGTATTTTTAGGGAATACACCGCACGGATGCGTGCGATGCGGCGACGGAGTGTCGCCGTTTTCGGAAAGGAATCTTTTGTCTTGGGGACAAGATCTAAAACCGCTGCCTCCTGTTCTCCATCCGCTTAAAGTATAGCAATAAAAGCCGCAATCTTCAATTGCCAAACGCGGCATTCCGTTGTATTATGCTTTAACAAAACAGAAAGAGGTGAAGTCCATGAAATTAGAGCGCGTCAGCGAGTATCAGATCAGCTGCACGCTGTCCGGTTTTGATTTGATTGAGCGCGACATTGAGCTCAATGAACTCGCATATGGCAGCAAAAAAGCAAGACGCCTTCTTCGGGAGATGATGCAGCAGGCATCCTCTGAATTGGGCTTTGAGGTCGATAATATGCCGCTGCGCGTGGAGTCCATACCGCTCTCCGACGACAGCATTCGGGTACTGATTACCAAAGTAGACGATCCCGAGGAACTGGATGCGCGCTTTTCGCGCTTTGTCCCCTCGACGGACACCGAGGAGGATGAGGATGACCGGATGGGATTCTCCGATTTCCTGCAGGACACAGACGAGCGGGAATCGTCCTTGGATGACGACGAGATGGATGAACTCCTGCGAAAATGTGCCTCCCTTGCGAATGAATTCACATCCGTCAAGCTCGACGAAAAATTCCGGAACCTTCCGAGTATCTGGTGCGCGGCTTCCGCTTCCCGAATCTGGACGCTGTCATCACAGCCGCTCACGCCCTGCAAGATCTGTCGACCGAGCTCGTTGCGGAATCGCTCTACCGGAATCCGGAAAACGGTCGGTACACCCTGGTTCTCCGCTTCAAACGGCAGTTTTCGCTACACATCGCCCTGCTCTGCAACAGCCTCGGCGAGTACAGCGAGCCCCTGCTGCTGAGCCCGGCGCGCGCCGCCTTCTACGACGAGCACTATGAACGCATTCTCTCAAAGGATGTGCTCACTTCGCTCGCAAAGCTCTGATAGCAAGCCTTAAGTTTTGTTAGTTAATTATAACAAATTGTCCAAGATGTACCTCTAAAAGTGCAGGTTTGCTAAATCCTCTGCTTGTAATTACGACTTCTTTCGTTTACAATGTGGGAAACAGCAAAGATGCTGTCCTAGTTTAGAGGAATCAAGGAGGATTTTGATTATGGCACGCAGAATTTCTGATGCTTGCGTCAGCTGTGGCAGCTGCGCTGGTGAATGTCCGGTTGGTGTGATCTCCCAGGGAGACACGCAGTATGTGATCGACGAGTCCGGTTGCATCGATTGCGGCGCTTGCGAGGCAGTATGCCCGGTCGGCGCAATTTCTGAGGCAAACTGAGAAGAATCACAATAAAAAGCTCTGAGCGTAAGCTCAGAGCTTTTTTGCGTTATGGGACAAAAAGAGCTTGAAACAGTCTGTTTAGAAGAAAACATCGTGAAGCACGCAAGCTGTCTTTCTTCTTTTTGTCCGCTCAGCCGCTTTTTTTGTCAGCGCGCCATATTGACAAAGCGCGTGGTATCCGGCTTCCAGACCAGACTGACGGTGCCGATCGGGCCGTTACGCTGTTTTGCGATGATAACCTCGGCCTCGTTCGGGTGCTCGGTATCCTTGTTGTAGTAGTCGTCGCGGTACAGGAACATCACGACATCCGCGTCCTGCTCGATGGCGCCGGACTCACGGAGATCCGAGAGCATCGGGCGATGGTCCGGCCGCTGCTCCACCGCGCGGGAGAGCTGGGAGAGCGCAATCACCGGCGCCTGCAGTTCACGCGCCAGTGCCTTTAAATTTCTGGAGATGTCGGAAATCTCCTGCTGGCGGTTTTCGCCGGACTTGCCGCTGCCGCTCATGAGCTGCAGGTAGTCGATAATCACGAGGTCCACCCCGTGCTCTAATTTCTGCTTCCGGCATTTGCTTCGCAGTTCGCCGATGCCGATGCCCGCCGTGTCATCAATCACCAGATTTGCTCTCGGAGATATGTGCGGCCGCCTCGATGATGTTGCTGAAATCGCCGCTCGAGAGATCGCCGTTTCGCATCTTCTGCGCGTCGACACTCGACTCCATCGAGAGGATGCGGTTCACCAGCTGCTCCTTGCTCATCTCGAGCGAGAAAATCATGCAGGAACGGCCGTTCCGCACGGCTGCGTGCTCGACAATGTTCAGCACGAAGGCTGTCTTTCCCATCGAAGGGCGCGCCGCAATCAGCACGAGATCCGATGGCTGCAGGCCGCTCAACTTCCGGTCGAGGTCTATGAAACCGGTCGGAATGCCGGTCACCTCCGCGCCGTTCTGATAGGCCTCCTGGATTCTCTCCAGCACCCGCAGGGTGATCTCCGAAATCGGGGTGAATTCCGCCGCGCTCCGCTGCTGCAATATGCGGAACATCTTCTCCTCGGTCTCCTGCAACAAGGTCTCGAGCTCCTGACTGTCGGCATAACAGCTGTTCGCAATCTCCTCACTCGCCTGAATCAGCTTTCGCTTGACCGCTTTTGCGCGGACAATCTTCGCGTACTCCCGGATGTTCGCGGCGGTCGCTTCACTCTGCGCAATCTCGCGCAAAAAATCCAGTCCCTGCATTTCCGGCGGCACATCTTTTGTCTTCAGCTTTTCCTGCACCGTCAGAATATCGACCGGCTTACCCTCGTTGAAGAGCTCTGCCATGCACGAAAAAACAATGCCGTACTGCTTGGAATAAAAATCCGCCGCACTGCAGTGTTCCAGCGCGACGGCAAGACTGTTCTGATCCACAAAAACCGCACCGAGGATGGAGCGCTCTCCCTCCTCGCTGTGCGGCATGATGCGCTTTAACACATTTTGGCTGTCGTCCGTCATTTTGCTTCCGTCACATTGACCTTGAGCGTCGCCTGCACATCGCGGTGCAACTTGACTACGGTCTCATAGCTGCCGAAGTTCTTGATCGGCTCCGCAAGAGCAATCTTCTTCTTGTCGAGTTCCAGGCCGAGCTGTTCCTTCACGGCTTCCGCGAGTTCCTTGGTCGAGACGGAACCGTAGGTCTTGCCGTTCTCGCCGCCTTGATGTGCACGGTCACGCTGCCGGCCTCAATCTTGGCCGCGAGTGCCTTCGCCTCGGCGAGCTGCTCCGCCGCAATTTTCGCCTCATTCGCCTGCTTTAACTTCAGGGTGTTCAGATTCTCGGCTGTTGCCGCCGCGCCGAGCTTTTTCGGCAGCAGAAAGTTGCGCGCATAGCCCTCCGAGACTTCCACGAGCGTGCCGGCCTTGCCGAGCGACTTCACATCCTGTAATAACACAATTTTCATGAGATTTCTCCTTTCAAAAGCATCTCGTCGATGACCTGTTTCACCTGCTCCATGGCCTCTTCCTGCGTGAGCCCCGAGAGCTGCGCGCCGGCAATGGTGCGGTGACCGCCGCCGCCGAGCTTTTCCATCATGACCTGAACATTGACTTCGTCAATGGCGCGCGCCGAGAGATACACTTTCTCGCGGAAGGTTGTCGCGACGACACTTGCCTTCACGCCGATCACATCGAGTAGGTCATTTGCCGCCTGCGCGCCGACCACGGTCGGGTTGTCGAGCCCCGTCGCGTCACAGTAGCTCAGCGCAAAGTTCTCGCGGTAGATCTCCGCATTGTGAATCGCCTCGCTCTTTGCGCGGTAGTCGTCGAGCTTCTCGCGGAACAATTTCCGGACGCGCGTCACATCGGCACCGTTTCGCCGGAGGAAAGCCGCGGCCTCAAAGGTTCGGACACCGGTCTGGTTCTGGAAATTGTGGGTGTCAATCACAATGCCGGCGTACATCGCATCGGCCTCGACCGCCCGAATCTTCACATCGTCCGAGATGTACTGCACGACCTCCGCGACCATCTCGCAGGCGCTCGACGCATAGGTCTCGACATACGATAGCTGGGCGTTCCGAATGGAATCCTGACTCTGGCGGTGGTGATCTAGCACCACAATGGTCTTTGCGACATCCAGAAGCCTCGGGCCCTCGACCATAGAAGGCCGGTTGGTATCCACAACCACCAGCACAGAGTCCTCGTCGAGGAGCTGCAACGCCTTCTCCTCGGGGATGAACATGTCTTCCGGATAGTCGCCGTTATAGAAGCGTTCGAGCATGGGACGGATTGCGCCGTTGACCGCCGAAGAGACAATGTGCGCCTCCTTGCCCATGGTCGTCGCAATGCGCCAGATGCCGACTGCCGCGCCGAGCGAGTCGATGTCCATGAGCTTATGTCCCATGATCAGGAGTCTATCCTTATTCTCGATCAGCTCGCGGAATGCATGCGCCTTGACGCGCGCCTTGACGCGTGTGGTCTTTTCCTTGGAATTTGACTTGCCGCCGAAGTAGCGGATGTTCTCGCCGTCCTTGACAACCGCCTGGTCGCCGCCGCGCCCCAGTGCCATGTCAATCGCCTGGCGCGCAAAGTCGTAGCACTGCGCGTAGCTTCCGCCGCCGTCGCCGATGCCGATGGAGAGCGTGATGCGCATCTCATTGCCGATATTCACGGTCTTGACCTGCTCCAGAATGTCAAACTGGCTGTCTAAAAGTTCCTGTAGATAGCGGCGCTCAATCACAAAGAAGTACTTGTCCTTCTCGAGCTTCTTCATAATGGCCTGCATCCCGTCGAAGTAGCGGACAATCTTCCGGTCAATCATTGCGGTGAGCAGCGGGCGCCGTACTTCGTCGACGCTCTCCATTGCCTCTTCGTAGTTGTCGAGGTAGAGAAGACCCGCTGTGAGGCGGCGGCTCTCTTCTTCCTCGCGGAGCTTGAGTAAGGCTGTCTCATCATAAAAATAGACGGCAAAGACCGACTCCGTATCAATCTGCTCCCGAACGATACGCACGCGAAGCCGCAGTGCACCGAGACTCAGATGGTAGTCCGCGCTCTCCGCAATCTTTGCGAGCTCCTCCCGCGTGAGCTCCGGAAATAAATCCTCAAGTTGCTGCGAGGTCCTGTGTTCCGCTGCAAGGAGTTCCGTCAACGCCGCATTCCGGTAGGAAAAAGTGCCCGTCCTGTCCAGCAGGCCGTAACAGATATCCAGCCGGTCGGCAAGCCGCGCCTGCATGCTGTCCGTCGCCGCCGAAAAACCGATCATCGCCTGGTTGATTTCCGCACCGGAAACCGCATAGAACCGAAGGCAGATGCTGCCGGAAATCAGCGCGAGCAAAAAGACCAGCAGGCCGGTCTCCCAATTCGAAACACAAATCAATACCGCCATCAATATCGAGAGCACGGCGGGAAATATGGGCCATCGCAGATAGGTACGCAGCTTTTCCTGCGCTTTTCTGTCTTCTTTCATTCATCCTCCTATCATTACGGTCGGGTTATACAAGATTATAGCATAGGAACGCAAGCGCGGCATACCGGCATTTTGCCGTTCTATACAAGGCAGGGGGGCTGTGTTATAGTAACCGTATGTCAAAAAATAATGAAAAAACCAATGTGTGCCGCCTTCTGGACGGCAAGAAGCTCTCGTATGTCGAACACAGCTATCCACCGGAAGAGGCCGTCAGCGCAGAGGAGGTCGCAGCTTATCTCGGTCAGAATCCGGCGCAGGTCTTCAAGACTCTGGTCACCGTCGGAAAATCCGGACAGCACTATGTCTTCGTGATTCCGGGCCCCGCTTCCCTCTCTTTAAAGAGCGCGGCCAAGGCAGTCGGCGAAAAATCGATTGCCATGCTTCCGCAACGGGATCTTTTGCCGCTCACGGGCTATGTGCACGGCGGTTGCTCGCCGATCGGCATGAAAAAGTTCTTCCCGACTGTGGTCGACGAGAGCGCGGAAACGTTCGAGAGCATTATCATCTCCGCCGGGAAACGCGGCTATCAGGTGGAACTGAGCCCTGCGGTACTTGGCAAACTGATACGCTTTTTCGTATGCAGCCCTCACCGAGTGAGGCATCCAGAGAGGTAAACAACACATGGCACAACAGGCAAGTAAGCGAAAAAAAGAAGAAGGCACATATCGTCGTCCGCATCCTGAAGACCCTGCTTCTCGTCTTCATGCTCTGTATCCTCGCGGCCGTCGCTTTTTCTCTTCATCAAAGTGTTTCCGGATTTGCAGTCCATCCAGCAGCACGCCTACGAAACCTATCAGCACATGTCCGAGGACGATTTCCGCCTCGTGACGGACACCGAAATCTTTGACAAGGATGACAAGCAGATCGGCGTCATCAGCTCCGGGCATCACTATGTCTATGTCGGCTCCGACGACATCAGCCCCTGGCTGAAAAAAGCCTATGTCGCACAAGAGGACCGGCGCTTTTACAACCACCACGGCGTGGATTGGCTCGCCATTGCCCGCGCGGGACTCTCCTATGTCAAACACCGGCGTGTGACCCAGGGCGGCTCCACGATTACTCAGCAGGTCATCAAAAACACCTATCTCACCCAGGAGCGCTCGCTGAAGCGAAAATTCACCGAGATTCTCCTCGCGCCCCAGCTCGAGAAGCGTTTCGGCAAGGACAAGATACTCGAGTTCTACTGCAACGGCAATTTCTACGCGCACGGCTGCTACGGCGTGGAGGCCGCAAGCCGCTACTACTTCGACAAGAGCGCCAAGGATCTGGAGCCCTGGGAGGCCGCCGTGCTGGTCGGCATCAGCAACCGTCCGGCGACATATGAGCCGGTCAATCACCCGAAAAACTCGCTGCGCAAGCGGAACGAAGTGCTGACCAATCTGTATAAGCAGGGCGATATCACGGCCGAAGAGCTCGCCGAATACAAAGAAAAGCCGCTCGAAATTGCCCCGCAGACCAAGGTGGCCGCTGCGACCGAAAACTACCAGACCAGCTATGCCATCTACTGCACGGCACTGCAGCTCATGAAGACCGACGGCTTTAAGTTCAAGTACACCTTCAAGAACAAAGAGGAGTATGACAAGTACCAGGCCGAGTACCGCGAGCTCTACGCCGACAAGAGCGAAAAAATTCGCGCGGGCGGCTATAAGATTTATACGACCATAGACTCGGACATCCAGGCAAAGCTCCAGAAGCGTCTCGACGAGACGCTCGATGACCGCTCGAACGAGAAGCAGGAAAACGGCAAGTTCGCGCTCCAGGGCGCAGGTGTGGTCATTGACAACGACAGCAGCGCCGTCGTCGCGATTGTGGGCGGCCGCGGCACGGACGACGCCTATAACCGCGGGTTCCTCGCGAGACGCCAGCCGGGTTCCACCATTAAGCCCCTGATTGACTATGCACCTGCCTTCGAGACCGGCTACTTCTATCCGTCTTATGTAATTGACGACCACGAGTTTGACGGCGGCCCGAAGAACTCCGGCAATAAGTACTACGGCTCCGTGACACTCCGCGAGGCGCTGAACCGCTCGCTGAACACCGTGGCCTGGCAGCTCCTCCAGAAAATCGGCGTGAAGACCGGCCTCTCCTACCTCGGAAAGATGGAATTCTCTTTCTCTCTCCTGGCAGGACAGCACGGCGGCGGCCGTCTCGATCGGCGGCTTTACCTACGGCACGCGCGTCGTCGACATGGCAAAGGGCTTTTCGACCTTCGCGAACATGGGCGTCTATGACGACAAGACCTGCCTCCGCTCCGTGGTCTATGACCGCACCGAGCAGCAGGTGCTCCCGGTCAGCTCGCGGCGCACCCAGGTCTACACCGAGGGAACGGCCTACATGATCACCGACATTCTGAAGGGCACCATGGACAAATCCTACGGTACCGGCCGCGGTCTTGACATTGACGGGCAGCAGGCCGCCGGTAAGACCGGAACGGCGAATGACTCGAAGGACACCTGGTTCTGCGGCTACACCCGCTATTATACGGCGGCCGTATGGGTCGGCTATGACCAGCCGCGCCCCATGCCCGGTATCTACGGTGCCACTGTCGCGGGACGCATCTGGAAGGGTATCATGACCGACATCCACAAGGATTTGCCGGAGAAAGACTGGGAACAGCCGGAATCCGTCATCAAGGCGTACTTCAAGAGTTCGACCGGCGAGCAGGTGGACTATGACAGCGGCGAAAAAGATCTTTTCAACCTGAATGTAGACAGCGCGGCGCGAAGCGAGTACGAGAAGACCTACGGCACCACCGAGGCCGATCCCGATGCCAACCGCGACGCAGGCGGCGATTTAAACGACGATGCCCTTGTCGAAACCAGCGCTTCCGAAGAGAATGTTTCGCTCGAAGAGACGCTCGAGAGCATTGAGACTTCCGCCCATGTCACCGCGGGAACCGGTGTCACGGGTGTGGACGGCGGCCCCGGCGTAACGCCGCAGCGAAGTCATGAGTCTCGCCGGGACAGCGAAGAGACCGTCGCGAGCCCGCGGGAAACCACCGTCCGCGAGACCGCCGAGCGGAGAACCCGCGCAGAGACCACTGCGCCGGAGACGCAGGTGCCGACACCCACGGTGAACGGCCCCGGCGGTCAGCTGCACACAGCGCCTGTCGAGACCAAAGGCCCCGGCGCCGGAATGGACAGTCCGGGCAGCGAAGGCCAGGTCATCCCGCGCCCGGGTGTGCACTGACACCCCGGACCTTCAAAAGAAAACAGAGCAAAAAAATCCCCGGTTTGCCGTTTCGGCAAACCGGGGATTTTTTACTTCTCTCTTCCTTGCAGCGTCCATTCCGTTTCAGTGCAGCCCGGCTGTCTCTTCGGACTTTGTCGCCGCACTCACGGCATCGGGCTCCGTACGCTCCGCTGCCGATGCGGCATTCACCCCCTCCGGCACAGCACACTCTCCCCTGCCTTCGTCGCCGCCTCTGCCTCGGCGAGTGCGGCCTCCACTTCCGGCGGCACGGGAACCGGCTTCGGCTCTCTGCCGTAGATTTCCGCGAGCATACGGCAGTGCCAGATCAGATGCTCCGTAAAGCTGTGCCGCGGCATGCGCCACTGCCAGTTTCCGCCCGCTGCGCTCGGCACATTGATGCGCGCTTCCTTGCCGCAGCCGAGGTAATCCCACATCGGAATGATGACGGTGTCGGCGACACTCGAAAGCACGGTGCGGATGCAGTCCCAGTAGAGATCCTGTTCCGGCGTGTGCTCCGAACCCTGGTAGCGCAGCATGAAGAGTCTGGTTTCCTCGTTCTGACTGCGAATCCACTCCATGAGCGGCGCGTTGTCGTGCGTGCCTGTGTAAGCGACACAGTGCCGCTCATAGCGGTGCGGCAGGTAGAGATTTTGGTTATCGGAGTCATAGGCAAACTCCAGCACCTTCATCGGCGGAAAACCGCTCTCCTTCACCATTTGAATGACGCTCTCCGTCATAAAGCCCAGGTCCTCCGCGATAATCGGCAGTGGCTTGCCAAGCTCCTTGGCGAGCGCCTTGAAGAGCCCGACACCGGGACCTTTCTTCCAGCTGCCCATCTTCGCGGGTTCTCCCGCCGGAATCGCAAAGTACTCGTCAAAGCCGCGGAAGTGATCCATGCGGAGGCAATCGTAAATCGAGAGGCTGTAGCGAAGCCGCTTTGACCACCAGGCATAGCCGGTTCTCTCATGATAGTCCCAGTCATAGAGCGGATTGCCCCAGAGCTGTCCGTCCGGCGAGAAGTAATCCGGCGGGCAGCCTGCCACCGCCTCCGGCTTACCCTCCGCGTCGAGCTGAAAGAGCTCGGGATGCGCCCAGGCATCCGCCGAATCCGGCGCGACATAAATCGGCAAGTCGCCGATAATCGTAATGCCGTGCGCGGTCGCATAGTCCTTCAGGCGCTTCCACTGCTCGTGGAACAGCACCTGCGTCCAGGCATAGAAATCAATCTCCGCCTCGTGCGTCTTCCGGAAGTCGTGCAGTGCCGCACTGTCCCGCTTCCGTAGCGGCTCTGACCAGCTGAGATAGCTCTTTCCGCCCTCCGCATCTTTGATGGCGCGATACAGGCAGTACTCCCGGGTCTCGGGGTGCAGGGCAGCGACAGCGGCCTCGTAGCTCGCCTTGTCCTTGGTTTTTCGGACAGCCTCCGTCTCAGATACCGCCGTACCGTTGAGACTTTCCCGGAAGCGCTTGTGTGCGCGCCGGAGCAGCATTTCACGCGACTCGTAAATACGGCCGTAGTCAATCCGGCCCGCATCGCCCGGGTTCCGCTCGCCAGCAAGTTCCTCCTCGGTGAGCAGCCCGAGCGCCTTCAATTCCTCGAGGTCGATGAAATACGGATTGCCCGCAAAACTCGAGAACGACTGGTACGGCGAGTCGCCGTAGCCGGTCGGTCCGAGCGGCAAAATCTGCCAGTAACTCTGCCCCGCTTCCTTCAGGCAGTCAATCCAGTGGTAGGCCTCGATTGAAAGAGCCGATTCCGAAATCACCCGGAAGACTGAATACCGGAAGCAAAATACCTGCAGCACGTTTCATTTCTTTTTCTCCATTCCCATTGCGCGGTCAATCCGTTTCTTCGCTGCGCCCGCGACTCCCGCAGCTTTTCCGGCAACCCCCGCAGCCTTCTTGCCCGCTGCGTCCTTTGCCTTGCCCGCGACATCTGCGGCCTTTTCGAGAAGACTCTCTGTCTTCTGCTTTGCCGGCTTTTCCTCCGCCTGCTCGGCGCGCGGTGCTTTCTTCTCCGCCTCCCGCTTCTTGCAGGCAAAGAAGAGCGCACTGTAGGCGGGCAGGCGAATGCCGATGCCGATTTCCTTGTCGTCGACCTCCATCGCGCGGGCGGGCAACGCGCGCGGATTCAGCGTGCCGCTACCGCCGAAACGCTCGTCGTCGGTCGAGAAAATCTCCTTATAGCTCCCCGCATAGGGCACGCCCAGATTAAAGCGCGGATAACTCGTGCCGGAGAAGTTCACGGCGACCAGAATATCCTCCTCCGCAGCGCGCCGCAAAAAGACGACCACATTTTCCTCGTAGGAGTGGCAGTTTAAGAAGGTGAAGCCCTCCGTGTCACTGTCGCCCTCGTAGAGTGCCGGGTGCTCGAGATAGAACGCATTCAGCCCCGCTGCGCAGTCTCTTAGCTTCCGGTGCGAGGGGAAGTCAAGCAGCGCAAAATTCAAGTGTCCGTCCGCCTGCAGCGGTTCTAGCATGCCGAATTCCTGCCCCGCAAAGAGCAGCTTCTTGCCGGGATGCGCCGTCACAAAGCCGAAGAAGGCGCGGAGCAGCGCAATCCGCTCCTCAAAGGGCAGATAACCGAGGCGCCCGAGCAAGGTGGGCTGCTGTTCCGAGAGGAAGGTGTGCGAGAGCGGCAGAATGTACTGCTCCGAGTACTGGTAGAGCTGGGCGTACGAGAGTTCGCCGTAGCGCTCGCTCTTGCCTGCCTCGTCCGCACCGAGATAGGCAAGCATGCCCTCCGTAAAGCCCTGGTTACAGCGGAAATCAAAGCCGAGACCATCGTCCTTGACCGCCGCCGTGGTGAGCGGCCACTCGGCGCTGCCGTCGGCAATCAGAAGAAAGCCCGGCAGTTTCTTGTGTACCGTAAGGCTCAGGCGGCGCAGGAAAGACGCGCCGTCCAGATTTTCGCCGCCGCCGTAGCAGTTCCGGTTCTCGTTTGCCTGAAACCAGAGGGCCGACGCCATATCAATCACGCGGACGCCGTCGAGGTGGAATTCGTTTGCGAGGAAACTCACATTCGAGAGCAGAAAAGACTGCACCTCTGCCCTGCCGAAGCGGAACACCGCCGTGTCGCCGCTGCCGTTTTCCTCATAGAGCGGGGTTCCGTCAAAGTAGGCGAGCCCCTCTTCGGTCCGCGGGAAGCGGACCGCACTCCAGTCCATCAGAACGCCGATGTCCTCGCGATGCAGCGCATTGACGAGCGCGCGGAAGCCGTCGACCGTCCCGAGCTTCGTGTCAAGCGCAAAGTAAGCGCCGGTCAGGTAGCCGAGCGAAGCCGCATCGCGCGTCTCGAGTAACGGCATGAGGAGCACATGCGTGTAGTGCATCTCCTTTAAATACGCAGGCAAAGTCTCCGCGAGTTTCCGATAGTCGGCATCCGCCGCGAAGCTCGCGAGATTCAACTCATAGAGGTTGATGGGACGCTCCCCGGCAAATTTCCCGTAGCGCTGTGCCCGCTCTGTGAGGTAGGCCTGATCTTCCCAGACAAAGTCCGGCTCCGCTGCGGCAATCATCGAAGCGCCGCCGCCCGCAGGCTCAACCGCGCGCGCATAGGGATCCGCCCGGAATAAAATCTCCCGCGCATAGGTTTTAATCTCGTATTTATAGATAGCACCCGGCTGCACACCCGGTACAAAGAGCGCAAAAATACCGCTGTCTCCCATGCGCCGCAGCTCATGGACTCTGCCGTCCCAGTTGTTGAAGTCGCCGACCACCGAGACGCGCATCGCATTCGGCGCAAAGACCGCAAAGCGGATGCCCGAAACACCGCCCATCTTCTTCTCGTGCGCGCCGAGGAAGGTATACGCCGCCGTGCTCTCGCCTGCCTTAAACTTGCGGAGCTCCACTTCCGGCAATTCCGGCATAAAGCGGTACGGATCCTCTGCGACCGTCTCGCTGCCGTCTGCCTCCGGGAGAATGAACTGATAGCGCAGACTTTCCTTCTCCCCCGGAATCAGACAGGCAAAAAAGCCGCTCTCATCGGCCAATTCCATCGGCATTTTGGTCTTGCCGCGCTGCAACAGGACCCTGTCCCGTCCCGGAAAAAAGGCCTGCACGAGTATGCCTTTGTCTGTCTTATGCGGTCCCAAGATGGCGTGCGGATCTGCGGACTCCGAGTAAACAATCTCTTCGACTGCCGCCCAGTCCATCACCTCGTATAGTTCTCGTTCCATGCAGCTTCCTCCTGCTTGTCTGTAATGTCCTTAGTTTATCACAGCAGCCACCGTATTTTCCACTGTACAGCGCAAAATACGCGCGTTTTCAACGCAACATTCATGCACTTTTACGGGCTGCTCTCGCTTGCCTAATGCGGGTAAGGTCGACTATACTATTACTTTGTAGAAAAATAAAAGGAGCGGGAATCATGACCAAACCGGACAAGACAAACAAGGGGAGTAGCGCCCTCCGCGAGCTGCTCAGCTGGATTCAGATTATTGTAATCGCCGCTGTTGTCGCCTTTGTGCTCAACAACTTTTTAATCGCAAACTCCCGCGTTCCCACGGGCTCCATGGAAAATACGATTATGACCGGGGACCGCGTGATCGGTTCCCGCCTCTCCTATCGCTTCGGGGAGCCGAAGCGGGGCGATGTGATCATCTTCCACTGGCCGGACGATGAAAAAATGCTCTTCGTAAAGCGCATCATCGGTATGCCGGGCGACAAGGTCACCATTCGGGACGGCCATGTCTATCTGAACGATTCCGAGACCCCGCTCGAGGAGCCCTACATCAAGGAACCCATGGTCGTCGAGCCGGAAAAGACCTTCCAGGTGCCGGAGGGCGCCTACTTCTGCATGGGGGATAACCGCAACGAGTCGATGGACGCGCGCTACTGGAAAAACAGCTACGTCTACAAAAACAAAATACTCGCGAAGGTTCTGTTCCGCTACTGGCCGGGAATCAAGGGCATTCACTGACGCGCAATCCGAAAACCGTGACAACACCGCCCGGTGCCGTCACGGTTTTTATTTTGGAAAGGAGTTACTATGACGGATTCCGAATCGAATCGGGAAACCAAAAAGCCCCGCCCCGCATGGCTCGACTGGCTGCAGATTTTTGCCGTTGCGGCGGTTCTCGCCTTTGTGCTGAACACCTTTCTCATTGCCAATGCGCGCGTGCCCACCGGCTCCATGATTACGACTATCATGCCGGGCGACCGCGTGATCGGCTCCCGCCTCTCCTATCGCTTCGAGGATCCGGCGCGCGGCGATATCATCATCTTCCACGCGCCCGATGAACCGGAGACCCTCTATGTGAAGCGCATCATCGGCCTGCCGGGCGACAAGGTCACGATTCGGGACGGCCATGTCTACTTAAACGATTCCGAGACGCCGCTCGAGGAGTCCTACATCAAAGAGCCCATGAAGCCCGCGGCGTTACAGGAATTTCAGGTGCCCGAAGGCGCCTACTTCTGCATGGGCGACAACCGGAACGGTTCGGTGGACGCGCGCTACTGGAAAAACCACTATGTCTACCGGGACAAGATTGTCGCAAAAGTCCTGTTCCGCTACTGGCCCGGCATCAAGGCACTCAAGTAAACAGGGCAAAGAAGCAAAGAAAGAGACACAGTCCCAGGGGACTGTGTCTCTTTTTTATGTGCTGTGTGCTTCGATCCTCTATCGCTTGCGCCTTACCCTCTGCACTTTACCTTTCGTGCTTTGCCTCCCCTGCGTTATCGGTCGACGCCGGATTCTTCATCACTTCGTCTCTTGCACTTCACCTTTCGCGCTTCATTTCTCTGCGCTGTGTCGTTTGGCGCCTTGTCTCTGCGCTTTGCCTTTCGTGCTTTGCCTCCCCTGCGTTATCAGTCGACGCCGGATTCTTCATCACTTCGTCTCTTGCACTTCACCTTTCGCGCTTCATTTCTCTGTGCTGTGTCGTTTGGCGCCTTGCCTCTTGCATTTCGTCTCTCAGTTTCTTACTTTCCATAATTGCGCCGCGCGTAGGGCACTTTCCGAACCGCCCGTTTCTAAGCATCATTGCTTTCGCTGCCACGCATCTACCATGCCGCCTTTATAAAATTATGTCAACCTTTCATTGTGAAATCCGACTATGTCTCTTTCGCGCTTTTGGTAGTCCTCCCGAATGCGCTCGCCCCAGTTCCGGTCAAGCGCCGCTTTCTCTCTGAGCGTGAGTATAGCCTCTCCGACCGCTTCGTAATTCAGCGCAATGCCCGCGCTGTCACAGTGGTAGCGAACCGCCCGGTCCGCATCGATGCCGAAGCGGCTTGCCGCCGCTACCGCATCCATATTCGCGCCGAGAAACAGGAACTCCCAGCCGTACCTTTCCTTCTGCCGCTCTATGAGCCGCTTGAGCTCCCCATAGCTGTAACGACGGCTCGCATTTTCCTGCCCGTCCGTGGTGATCACAAAGAGGGTGTGTGCCGGTCTCTCGTCTTCGCTTGTCCTGCGGTGCAGATTTCCGATGTGCCGAATCGCACCGCCGATTGCATCGAGCAGCGCGGTACTGCCGCCGACACGGTAGTTTTGAAGGCTGAGGGGCTCCACCCGCTTGATATCTTCACGGTCGTGCAGTACCTCCGTCTCGTTGCTGAATAAGAGAGTCGAGAGCAGAGCCTCGCCCTCCGCCTTTTTCTGGCGCTCCAGCATGGCATTGAAGCCCCCTATGGTATCCGTTTCCAAGCCGCCCATAGAGCCGCTTCGATCCAGGATAAATACGATTTCGGTCAGATTGTTCTTCATTTTGCTTCCCTCCCGCTGTTTTCCTTTGACTGCTCTGTTGCACGGGCGCCGCTGCGTTTATGCGCGCACCGTTCCTGTAATTCAAAGAGCCGAGACAGTTGTCTCACTGACAAGGAGAGCATAGCGCTTTTGAAAGGGGAAAGGGTCGCCTCGCAGGCGACATTTGCTCCGCTGTTCTCACGCCCTCGATCGGATTCTCACCAAAGGCAAAGAGGGCCTCGTTGATTTCAAAGACATTGTAGTTGCCCCGCGAGACAAAGTACGCAACGATTAAGTCAAACTTGCTCGCGTGCGAGAGAGCAAATCCCGCCTTTTCGAGGAGTTCTTCGAGTTCCGGGAGGGGAAGCTCCAGCGCGAGCGCAAAGGCAACGGCCGTGGCTTTCGAGGGCTGATAGTGCTTGTCTTTGCGTATCTTCGAGAAGAGCTTCCGGTCTATATTCGCCTTTTTATAGCACTGCGCGTCCGTCATACCGGACTCGTCGATTTTCCGGAGCAGCATTTCCGAAAAGCTCTCGCCGATTCGCCGCAAAGTCTCTTCCAGCGAGACCTCAGCGACAGCTTTTGTCCCACAGAGCGGCGCTTCCGAGCACTTTGCCTCGTACAGCCGCTCCCGGTCGAGGCGCCGCACGGCGCTGTCCGTATGTGCATCCACATAGCGCTCGTCGATATAGACCGCAATCTCCGAAAAACGCTCCGCGCCGATCTCATAGGACGCCCGGTCAAAAATAACCAGGTAGACCGTGAGCTCCGCGCTCTCGAGAAAAGCGGCAATCGTATCAACCGCAACGCGAAGCGCCTCCGCCTTCGGATAGCCGTAGATACCGGCGGAAATCAGCGGAAAGGCCACGCTCTCGCACCGATATTCCGCCGCAAGTTTCAGGGATTCAAGGTAGCAGGAACGCAGTTTTTCCTCTTCCCCCCGCGCTCCGCCCTGCCAGCGCGGCCCGACCGCGTGAATCACATACTTGCAGGGAAGCCGATAGCCCGCGGTAATCTTTGCCTGCCCCGTCTCGCAGCCATGCAACTTTTTACAAGCCTGAAGGAGCTCGGGCCCCGCCGCGCGGTGGATACAGCCGTCCACCCCGCCCCCGCCGAGGAGGGAACTGTTCGCGGCATTCACAACGGCATCCACCCGCATCTTCGTGATATCGTTTCTGACCAAGTGTAAGGGCATAAGCCACCTCCGATGTACGCTTTCGTTCTAACAGCATGCCCGCTTTTCGCGGAATTTGCAAGTCCCGCTTCCGCAGCCTTTTCGGCGACTTGGCGGAATTCTGTTCGGCGTTTTGGCGGATTTTCGTCCGGCGTTTTGGCGGTATTCCGTTCGGCGTGTTGGCGCGATTTCGTTCGGCGTTTTGGCGGTATTCCGTTCGGCGTTTTGACGAAAGAAAAGAGGTACCGTCCCGGTACCTCCCTCTTACGCAAGTTCTGTTGTAAGGCTTACGCCCTTTCCCGCTTCCGTTCGTGTTTCTCTTAAGCGCGACCGGCCGCCCGCTTCAGTTTCTCGACCGTACTCACGCTGTTTCGAAGAAGCAGATCCGCGAGCACGAGATTCACCATGGACTCGACCACGACCGCAGCCCGCGGCATGATGGTCGGGTCGTGCCGCCCCTGAATCTCGATGGTAACCGGCTCGCCGTTTTTGTTTACGGTCTCCTGCGGAGAGCCGATGGAGGGCGTCGCCTTCACGGCGGCCCTAAGCAGAATGTCGCTGCCGTCCGAAATGCCGCCGAGCATACCGCCCGCGTGGTTACTCTTTTTTTCGATGCCGCCCTGCCCGGGGCAAAAGGCATCGTTATCTTCGCTGCCGCGTTTGGTGCTCACCTCGAAGCCGTCGCCAAACTCGACGCCCTTCACCGCGCCGATACTCATGACCGCCTTCGCGAGCTCTGCGTCGAGCTTATCGAAAACAGGCTCGCCGAGGCCCGGGAACATCCCCGTGACGCGGCAGCTCACCGTGCCGCCGAGCGAATCCCTGTTCCGCATCACTTCTTTTAAGTATTCCGTTGCCCGCGTAGCCGCTTCCGCATCCGGCATGCCGAGCAGGTTTTCCGCACAAATCGCTTCGTCAAAGGTCGCTGCCTCGATTGCACCGACCGCACTCACATAAGCGAAGGCGCGAATGCCGAATTCCGCGAGGAGCTTTGCCGCAATCGCGCCGCCGATCACCCGGCCTATGGTCTCCCGCCCCGAGCTTCTGCCGCCGCCCCGCGGATCCCGAAAGCCGAATTTCCGATCGAAACCGAAGTCCGCGTGCCCCGGGCGGTAGCAGTCCCAAATGGCCTGATAGTCCGCCGAGTGCTGATCTTTGTTCCACACCAGAACCGCAATCGGGGTGCCGAGGGTCTTGCCTTCAAAGACACCGGAGAGAATTTCGCAGGTATCCGCCTCCTTCCTAGGGGTCGTGAACGCAGACTGCCCGGGCTTTCTCCGGTTTAAATAGGCCTGAATCTCCTCGGCCGAGAGCGGCAGCCCCGCCGGGCAGCCGTCAATCACCGCACCGAGCGCCGTGCCGTGCGACTCCCCGAAGGTGCTCACGCGAAACAGGGTTCCGAATATGCTGCCTGCCATTTACGCATCCTCTCCGACCGGCACAATGACGCAGCAGTTCGGCTGGCTCACCGGAATTTCATTTGTATTCATGACAATCAGTTTCTTCTCGTAGTCGACCTTGAAGAACGAGAGAGTTCCGCTCTCGTGGTTCACACTCACAATATGCTGCCCGTCCGGGAACACCGCGACATCCTTCGGGTACTCGCCGCTGATCGGGAGATTGAATTCCGCCGTGAGAAGACCTGTCTCCGCATCCCGCGAGAAGAGCGTCACGCTGTTATCGCCCGCATTGCCCACGAAAATATAGTGGTCGTGCGCGGTAAAGGTCATGCAGGTCGCGGCGTTCAGAGAGCCCGGCGCATTGTCGCCCGTCGTGCAAACGGTCTGAAGCTTCGTGAACTCCGGCATCCCCCTGTCCTCGGAGACCGTGTAGCGGTACACATCAATCGCATTCGTCATATCAAAGAGCAGATAGAGGAAGCGGTTGTCCTTCGAGAAGGTAAAGAAATAGGGCGAGGAGCCGCGCGCCGTCCGGATCGCATCCACGAGCCGGATCTCCCCCGGTCTCCCCGTAAAGCGGTAGATGCTCACCTGATCAATGCCGGGATCGGCCGACATCACAAAGCGCATGTCGCGGGTCGGCTTCGAGCAGGTGATGTGCGCTCTCGAACCGCGCTCCGCAATCGAGCCGAGGCCCTTATGGTAGACCTCGTCCACAATGGGTCCGACCGCGCCGTCCGGATCCAGGCGGAGTATCGTGAGTTTTCCGTCGTGATAGCCCGAGGTATAGAGGTACTTGCCCTCCTGATCCACGCAGATATGGTGCGGCCGCATGCCGTTCACCTTTTTGCTCGAGACGCGCACCAAACCGCCGTCCGGCAGAATGCGGAACGCGACCACGCCGTAGTCCTCCACAGCATAGAGCATGCGCCGGTCACTCGATACGACGATATCGGAGGCATTGTCCACTTCCACTTCCGCGCGCTTCTTGAAGCTGCCGCGCTCCACATCCACATCGAAGATTGTGATGCCCTTTGCCTTTCCCGTATAGGAGTAGGACCCCACATACGCCACATAGTTTTTTTCATTGTCTCTCCTCACCGCGCAATGCGCGCAAAAATCAAAGGGATTTTTCCGTCTGCTTTCTTCCCGCTCATTCTAGCACAAGCCCTCCGAAAATTCTATTGACACCCCTTTGAAAACCTGTATAATCGTACCGGTGAGTTTATTTTTACTAAACCAAAAGTTTAAGGAGGCTGTTCTTGGAGATCGGTGAAAAAATCAGGCGACTGCGCATCCTGAACAATCTGACGCAGGAAGAACTCGCGGACCGCGCCGAGCTCTCCAAGGGCTTCATCTCCCAACTGGAGCGCGATCTGACTTCTCCGTCCATCGTGACGCTGATGGACATACTGCAGTGCCTCGGCACCACGCCCGCGGATTTTTTCAGCGAGAAAGAACCGGAGCAGCTTGTATTCCGGAAAACGGACTACTTCGAGAAGCAGGACAGCGAGCTTCGGAACCACATCTGCTGGCTCATTCCGAACGCCCAGAAAAATATGATGGAGCCCATACTCCTGACCCTGGAGCCGGGCGGCCGCATGGCGGAGGACGCCCCGCACGCCGGCGAGGAATTCGGCTATGTGCTGAGCGGCAGTCTGGAACTGCACCTCGGCAATGAGACCCGCCGCGTCAAAAAGGGCGAGAGTTTTTACTATCGCTCCGAAAAGAATCACTATGTCAGTTCCAGGACCGGTTGCACGCTGCTCTATGTCAGCGCACCGCCGTCCTTTTGAATCGAGAGAGGAGATCACAAGTTTATGTCAACACTGGTGGATCTGCAGCACATCTCCAAGTCCTTTGACGGAGAAGCAGTGCTCGACGATTTGAATTTAACCGTCCCGGAAAACTCGTTCGTGACCCTGCTCGGCCCCTCGGGCTGCGGCAAGACCACGACGCTCCGCATCCTCGGCGGCTTTACGACGCCGGACAGCGGCAAGGTCATGTTTGACGGGCAGGATATCACTTTTCTCCCGCCGAACCGCCGTCAGCTGAACACGGTGTTCCAGAAGTACGCGCTGTTTCCGCACATGAGCATCGCGGAAAATATCGCCTTCGGCCTCAAATCAAGGGGAAGAGCAAGGCCTACATCGACGACAAAATCCGCTACGCCTTAAAGCTCGTGAACCTCTCCGGCTTTGAAAAGCGCGACGTGAACTCCCTCTCGGGCGGCCAGCAGCAGCGCATCGCAATTGCGCGCGCCATTGTGAACGAGCCGCGCCTCCTGCTCCTCGACGAGCCGCTCGGCGCCCTCGACTTAAAGCTCCGCCAGGACATGCAGTACGAGCTGATCCGCCTGAAAAAGGAACTCGGCATCACCTTTGTCTATGTGACCCATGACCAGGAAGAGGCCCTCACGATGTCCGACACCATCGTCGTCATGAACCAGGGCTATATCCAGCAGATGGGCACACCCGAGCAGATTTACAACGAGCCGGAAAATGCCTTCGTCGCGGATTTCATCGGCGACTCCAACATCATCGGCGCGACCATGGTGCATGACGAGCTCGTGAACATCTTCGGCGCAAACTTCCGCTGCGTGGACAAGGGCTTCGGCCAGAACAAACCGGTCGATGTCGTGATTCGCCCGGAGGATGTGGAGCTCGTGAAACCGGAGGACGGCATTTTGACCGGCCATGTGACCCACTCGATTTTCAAGGGCGTCCACTACGAGATGGAAGTGACCACCGAAAACGGCTACGAGTGGCTCGTGCAGTCCACCCGCATGTTCGAGCTCGGGCAGGCGGTCGGCATCACAGTCGACCCCTTCAACATCCAGATTATGAATAAGCCCGCCTCCGAGGACGAGGAGGCGATTGTCAATGAATAAGAAGGCAAGACTCCTGGCTCTCCCCTATCTGGTCTGGATGATAGGCTTTATCGTGATTCCGCTCGCGCTGGTCTTTGTCTTCGGTCTGACCGACCGGAGCGGTGCATTTACGCTCGACAACGTGATTTCGATTGTGGAGCACAACCACCTGAAAGCCCTGAAGCTCTCGCTGCTGCTCTCGTTCGTAAGCACGCTGATCTGCTTTCTGCTCGCCTTTCCGCTCGCGCTCATTCTGCGCGGCAAGAAGATAGGCCGGGCGAATTTCGTGGTCTTCATCTTCATCTGCCGATGTGGATGAACTTTCTGCTCCGCACACTCGCGTGGCAGACGCTGCTCGAGAAAAACGGCGTGATCAACGGCATTCTCGGTGCGCTGCATCTGCCGCCGATTGCGATTATCAACACGCCGACCGCGATTGTGCTCGGCATGGTCTATAACTTCCTGCCCTTCATGGTGCTTCCGCTCTACAATACGATGTGCAAGATTGAGGACAGCGTGGTCGAGGCCGCACGGGATTTAGGTGCCTCTTCGCTCCAGACGCTCTGGCGCATCTGGCTGCCCCTCTCGGTGCCCGGCATCGTGAGCGGCGTCACGATGGTCTTTGTCCCGGCGCTCACAACCTTTGTGATTTCCAACATTCTCGGCGGCAGCAAGATTCTGCTGATCGGCAATGTGATTGAGACCGAATTCACCAAGGCGAGCAACTGGAACCTCGGCAGCGGTCTCTCGATTGTGATGCTGGTCTTCATCCTGCTCAGCATGACAGTGCTCGCGCGCTACGATAAAAACGGAGAGGGGACGGCATTCTGATGAACAAACGCATACGACGCTTTATCGGGGACTTTTATCTGGTGCTCATGCTCCTCTTTCTCTACCTCCCCATTTTTACGATGATTGTGCTCTCGTTTAACGAGAGTAAATCGCGAACGCGCTGGGGCGGCTTTACGCTCCGCTGGTACGGCGAACTCTTCTCGAACGCCACCATCATGCGGGCCTTTTATAACACCCTGCTGATTGCCTTCCTCTCCGCTCTCATCGCGACCGTGCTCGGCACGGCGGCGGCCATCGGCCTCCACGCGATGAAGCGCACCGGCCGCAACCTGATGATAGGCTTAAACAACATTCCGATGCTGGACGCCGACATTGTGACCGGCATCTCGCTGATGCTCGCCTTCATCGCGTTCCGCTTCACGCTCGGCTTCCACACGGTGCTGATCAGTCATATCACCTTCAATGTGCCCTATGTGCTGCTCTCCGTGCTGCCGAAATTACAGCAGACCAATCGCTCCGCCTATGAGGCGGCCATGGATCTCGGCGCGACACCGCGCCAGGCCTTTTTCTACACCGTATTTCCGGACATTGTGCCCGGCGTGCTCTCCGGTTTCCTGCTCGCCTTCACAATGTCGCTCGATGATTTCATCATCACCCACTTCACCAAGGGCGCGGGTATCGATACCCTGTCGACGCTGATCTACTCACAGGTGCGGCGCGGCATTGTGCCCAGCATGTATGCACTCTCGGCCATCATCTTTGCGGCAGTTCTTCTTCTGCTTCTCGTCGCAAACTTCATGCCGTCTGCAAAAAATTCAAAGCAAGCATAAGGGGGATTCACTATGACAAAAAGAAGCATTTTGACGCGCGCGCTCTCGGCGGCGGTTCTCGCGGCGCTCGGCCTCGCGCTCAGCGGCTGCGGTCAGAAGTCCGCGAAGGATGACAACACGCTCTATGTCTACAACTGGGGCGAGTACATCGGCGAAAATGTCGTGAAGGAGTTTGAGAAAGAGACCGGCATCAAGGTCGTCTACGACACCTTCGAGACCAATGAGGAGATGCTCCCGATCATTGAGGCGGGCGCAGTCCAGTACGATGTGGTCTGCCCCTCCGACTACATCATCCAGAAGATGATTCAGAAGGATCTGATTCAGCCGATTGACTTCGATAAGATCCCGAACTACAAGAACATTGACCCGAAGTATCTCGAAAAGTCCAAGGGCTTTGACCCCGAGAACAAGTACTCGGTTCCCTACTGCTGGGGCACGGTCGGCATCCTCTACAACACCTCGATGGTGCCGGAGTCCGAGGCGCCGACCAGCTGGGCCGATCTCTGGAACCCGAAGTACCAGAACAACATTCTCATGCAGGACTCCGTCCGCGATGCCTTCATGGTCGGCGAGAAGCTCCTCGGCTACGACATCAACACGACCGACAAGACCCAGCTCGAGGCCGTCAAAGGACAAGCTGATTGCCCAGAAACCGCTCGTGCAGGCCTATGTCATTGACCAGGTGCGCGACAAGATGATCGGCGGCGAGGCAGCGCTCGCAGTCATCTACTCCGGCGAAATGCTCTATGTCCAGAAGGAAGTCAAGGCTTCCGGCGCAAACTTTGACCTCAAGTATGTGATTCCGAAGGAAGGCTCGAATGTCTGGATTGACAGCTGGGTCATCCCGAAGAACGCGCGCCACAAGGAGAACGCAGAGAAGTGGATTGACTTCCTCTGCCGCGCAGACATCGCAAAGGAGAACTTCGAGTACATCACCTACCCGACCCCGAACAAGGCGGCGTTTGAGCTGCTCTCCCCGGAACTCCAGAACAACAAGGCGCTCTTCCCGGACGATGCGGACCTCGCAAAGTGCGAAGTGTTCCAGTACCTCGGCGAAGATGGCGATGCGCTCTACGACGAGCTCTGGAAGGAAGTCAAGGCGCAGTAAGCAAAGAGAAGTACGGAACCAAAAAAGAGCCGAGAGGCTCTTTTTTGGTTCCGTATTTCATCTCCGATGCGATATCGCCACTGTCCGCCGCAGTTCGCCGTAAGACCCTTGCTTTCACAAATCCAATTCTTTCCACAGTTCGGAAATCGGCCGACTCTTACGCCCGCTTCTCTCGTACTCTGCATACGCCTCGGCAGCCGCAGCGATATCATATTCATCTTCAATTCGCTCAAAAAGCGCCTGCTTAAATGCCTCTTCAAGCGACATACTACGCATTTTCGCGTAAGACTCAGCAATCCTTTTCTCTTCCGCCAAAAGCCTGATTGAAAAGCACATTTTCCTACTCCTTCGTCACTTCTTGAAAAGTTCCGAGTGCGTTCCCAAGCGATATAACATAAGAATCAGCAACCTTTCTTTCATTTCATACATCAATAACCAGTCCGGCTCTATGTGACATTCTCTTACCCCTTTATAATTACCTGCCAGCTCATGATCTCGGTACTTTTCACCTAAAGTATTACCCTCTGCCAGATTATTGATAACTTCAAACAATTTATCCAAATTTCTGTTCTGTTTCTTCGCCTGTTTTAAATCACGTTTAAACTGACCGGTAAATTTGATTTCGTACTTCATACTCCCAGCGCTGCCTTAAGCTCATCCATATCTGTGTAACCTTTTACACTGTCATCAGAGGCAATCCGTCTACCTTCGGCAATGGCAGCCGCTGTCAACTCATTCGGCGTTTCCAACTTTAAGGCAAAGGGAATCCCGTTCTCTCGTATCGTTGTTCTGAGAAACATATTGACAGCCGTACTCATATTAATTCCAAGTTCCGCAAAAATCTGCTCTGCCTGTTCCTTAACATCTTTATCGGTTCTAATATTAAGATTTGTACTTGCCATGTAATGCACCTCCGTTCTGTTAATGACATTATATTCACAACACTAAAAAAATGCAAAGCATTGTCATTGTTTTGCTCGTTTCTATTTTATGTAAAAAAGAGCACCCTCTCGGGTGCTCTTTCATCGGGTGGGTACAGGGGCTCGAACCCTGGATCTCCAGATCCACAATCTGGCGCGCTAACCAACTGCGCCATACCCACCATATTCGCGTTGCGGGATTCCGGGGAATCCCAACGAGCCTGAAGGGATTCGAACCCCCGACCCACGGCTTAGAAGGCCGTTGCTCTATCCTGCTGAGCTACAGACTCAAGAGCAGGTGATGGGAATCGAACCCACGTATCCAGCTTGGAAGGCTGGTGTTCTACCATTGAACTACACCTGCGGGCTGCGTTTCTTAACGCGTGCCCTAATTTTATATCACACTTCGCCCTACTGTGCAAGCACTTTTCAAGAATTCACTGTCTTTCCTGCTCGGCCGTCTTTTGCCGCATCTCATCCAGGATGCTCTTGGTAATCAGGAAGGCAATGATCGCCGAAAAGATATCGCTGAGCGGCTGTGCGGCCTGAATGCCCCGTACGCCGAGCAAACGCGGCAGAATCAGGAGAATCGGAATCAGGCATATGCCCTGGCGGAGTAAGGCCACGACAGTCGCCCGGAAGTTGTAGCCCGTGGTCTGCGAGAACATATTCGCCATGGTAATCTGCGCCGCGAGCGGTATGCTGAGGGACTGGAGTTGTAAGGCCAGCGTTCCGACCGCAAGGACCTCAGGATCCTTTCGAAAGAGCATCATCACACGCTCCGCGTTGAAGAACACCAGAGCTCCCATGAAGAGCAGGGCGCTGAAGCAAACGCGAAGGCTGAAGTTATAGGCCTGCTCCACGCGCTTATAATTACCTGCGCCGTAGTTAAAGCCGCAGACCGGCTGAAAGCCCTGCCCGAAGCCGATGATGGCGGAATTCATGAACATGGCAACCCGCGACACAATGGCAATCGCCGCAATCGCGGCATCGCCGTAGGGCTGCGCCGCAAAGTTGACCACAATGACCGAGATGCTCGCAATGCCCTGCCGCGCAAGGCTCGGGAGTCCAAAGCGCAACACATTCCGGTAGCGCTCGGGACTCGGCGCAAAGCGCCTAAGCCGTATACTGAGACAGGCCGGCATACAGTTACACTGCCAAACCAGGATGAAGAACGAAATAATCTGGCTGATCACAGTCGCAATCGCCGCACCGGCGATTCCCAGCCGAAACACATAGATAAAGAGCGGGTCCAAAAAGATATTGAGGACGCCTCCGGTCGCGATTCCGAGCATGGAATAAAACGAATTGCCCTGAAAGCGGAGCATATTGTTCATGCCGAGCGAGCACATGAAAAAAGGCACACCGAGCAGTACATAGCGCGTGTAGGACGCGGCGTAGGGCGCTATGGTCGGCGTGGAGCCGAGTCGATAGACCAGCGGCTCCGTAAACATGATGCCGAGAACCGCAAGCAGGGTGCCGACCAAGAGCTCCGTAAAGAAGCCGGTCGCCACATAGCGCTCGGCTTCTTCGACCTCCTTCTGTCCGAGCAGGCGCGCTATCTCATTGCCGCAGCCCATGCCTATCATGAATGCCACAGCCTGAATACCCGTCATCAGCGAAAAGACCACACCGACCGCCGCCGAGGGCGAAGTGCCGAGCTGGGACACAAAGTAGGTGTCCGCCATGTTATAGATGGCGGTGACCAGCATGGAGACGATGGTTGGGACGGCGAGCCGCGGAATCAGCGTGTATACCGGCTCCTCCATCATCTGCCGGTAGCGCGCCTCCTGTGATATCTGTTTCATGCGTTTGCCTCCCAAAGTCAAGCCGCTCTCTTCCTCAGAAGTGATGCGTGTTTTTAAGAGTCTCCCAAGTCTGATCCTTATCGCTCAGCGTGAGATGTGTGCCGTCCGATAGCGCATAGCCCGAAGCATCCGCAGAGCCCGGGTAAGCTCCCACCAGTTCCGGCCACTGAATGCCGATTTCCGGGTCGTTCCACGCGAGACCGCCCTCATCGCCCGGGTGATAGAAATCCGTCACCTTATAGCAGAACTCCGCATAGTCGGAGAGCACCAGAAAGCCGTGCGCAAAGCCTTCGGAGATATAGAACTGCTTCTTATTCTCCTCGGTGAGTTCCACGCCGTACCACTGCCCGAAGGTCTTCGAATTCTGTCTTAAATCCACCGCGACATCAAAGACACGGCCGCGAATGGCACGCACGAGCTTGCCCTGCGGAAACTCCTTCTGGAAGTGAAGACCGCGCAGCACACCCTTCTTGGAGGCCGACTGATTGTCCTGCACAAAATTCAGATTGAGTCCCGCCTCTTCCATATCGCGGCGGTTATAGGTCTCCATAAAATAGCCGCGCGCATCGCCGTGCACTGCGGGCTCAATCACATACAGTCCCTCAATCGGGCAAGTTGTCACTTTGATCTGTCCCATAAGTACCCCCTTTGTATTCTATGATTATTATACGACCATTGTCAGAAAAAAAAATCCAGCCCTTATAATGGGGCAAAAGCACACAGACTTTCTGAGGAATTCCTATGGACTGGAAAAAACTATTCAACTTTCGCTATATTCTGATTTCGCTCTATGTTTTAATTACCGCGCTCCTGCTCTACTGCGGCAGCCGCACCATCGACCATATTCCGGAAATCTGGGGCGCTGTCACCGGCTTTTTCTACTGGTTTCGGGTTGTCCTGCACCCGCTGATTACCGGCTTTGCGCTCTGCTATCTCTTAAGCCCCGCAGTGAACTTTTTCGAGCAGCGCCTCGAGGGATTCCGGGACCTCCTGCCGCGCGCACTGCGCCGCCCCGCAAAACAGGGAAAACCGCGCTCCCTCCGGGGACTCGCCGTCCTCCTTACTTTGTGCTGGTATTGCTTGCCCTCACTCTGCTGCTCTCTCTCCTCATCTCGGCACTCAGCAGCAGCGTACAGCTCGCCAATTTGAGCGATCTCTGGCGCATGACCAAAGAGCTTAGCCTCGCGATTTCAAACTTCTATCAGGACCTCCTGCAGAAGCTCTCCACGCTCCCGGTCGCCGGAAACGACTTTACGGCCTATCTGCAAGGCGCCGTCTCGAACCTGATGAGCTTCGCGGAGCGCTTTCTCGGCTCCATGCTGTCGAGCGTCAACAACATGGGCAGCTTCTTCTCGAACCTTCTCTTCTCGCTCATCTTCTGCGTCTACTTCCTCTTGGACGGCGAGAACATACTCCGCTACTGGAAGCGGGTCTCCAAGATCCTGCTCGGGCAGCGCATCAACCGGGCGCTCTCCGTCTTCTTCTCGGACGCGGACCGCGCCTTCGCGGGCTATATCCGCGGCCAGGTGATCGATGCGCTCATCATGGCTGTCCTGGTCAGTGTGTCACTCAGCATCATCGGCGTGCGCTACGGGCTCATCATCGGCATCCTGACAGGTCTCGGCAATCTGATTCCCTATGTGGGGCCCTTTGTCGCCTACGGCAGCACTGCTCTGGTCTGCCTGCTCTACGGCGACTACACGCGCCTTGTCACGGCGCTCATAGCCCTCTTTGTGATTCAGACCCTGGACGGCAATGTGATTAATCCGCGACTTTTGAGCACCAGCATCGACATCCACCCGTTACTCGTAATCGCCTCTCTCTTGGTCGGCGGTGCCGTGGGCGGTGTCCTCGGCATGCTGCTCGCCGTTCCGGTCGGTACACTCCTGAAAATCCAGTTTGAGCGACTGCTCGAGCTGCGGGAAGCAAAGAAGACCGGACAAATCTCATAAGTACACTGTCCTTCTCCGAAATACGCACCGAAATATGTGCCCCTTCACGTAAGAAAGGAGAATCTTGTGAATTCCCATCCCCACAATCAGAATCTTATTGTGATCAGTGAGACAGAGTATCGAGAACTTGAGAAACTACGCCGCAACGCAGAATACCTTGCCAAACTTGAGCACTCCATGCAGCAGTTCAAAGAAGGAAAAGAGTCGCCCCGGCAGTTATCCTGTCCGGGGCGGCACTTTT